>WBZO01000116.1_pt1 | contig 210481 bp, 184 predicted proteins | sample 5204261 | NCBI WGS metagenome assembly WBZO01 (sample SAMN12412400, study PRJNA552823) | activated sludge metagenome | isolation source: activated sludge from anammox sidestream of wastewater treatment plant... | place: USA: North Carolina | collected 2017-09
GCCGGGTGCCGACCCGGTCATGTGAGGGGGCCGGACTGTCGTTCAAGCCCTTCGACGTGTCAAGCGTCTGGGGTATTCTCGGCCGCACCCCATTGCCGACGCCCCCCGTGTCCGATCCTCCTCCCGAACGGCCGCCGGAGCCCGGCGCCGAGCGACGCGGCCTGTTCGAACGCCTGGTCGAGTTCCTCTCGCCGGGCCCCGACAGCAAGGCCGAACTGCTGAAGACGCTCGCCGACGCCGAGCAGCGCGAGCTCATCGAGCCCGAATCGCGCCACATGCTCGAGGGCGTGCTGCGCATGGCCGACCTTTCGGCCGGCGACGTCATGGTGGCGGCGCCGCGCATGGACCTCCTGGACATCGACGCCGACTACGACACGCTGCTGCGCATGGTGATCAGCACCGCGCATTCGCGCTTCCCGGTCTACGAAGGGCGGCGCGAGAACGTCATCGGCATCCTGCTCGCCAAGGACCTGCTGAAGCTGCAGCGCGCGCCCACGCTGAACCTGCGCACGCTGCTGCGGCCGGCGGTGTTCGTTCCCGAGAGCAAGCGCCTGAACGAGCTGCTGCGCGACTTCCGCTCCAACCGCAACCACCTCGCGATCGTCATCGACGAGTTCGGAAACACCGCGGGCCTGGTGACGATCGAGGACGTGCTGGAGCAGATCGTCGGCGACATCGAGGACGAGTTCGACGAGGAGGATGCCGAGCACGGCATCTACACCCTGGCCGACGGCAGCCACCGCGTCGCCGGCGACGTCGACATCGGGGCCGTCAACCACTTCTTCTCGCTGCACCTGCCCGAGGACGACTTCGACACCATCGGCGGCCTGATCGCGCACGAGTTCGGACGCGTGCCGCGCCGCGGGGAGAGTGTGCCCTGCGGCGGCCTGCTGTTCACGGTGATGCTCACCCGCGGCGGCGCGGTGCGCTGGTTCCGCGTCGAGCGGCTGCCCGGCGCGCACGGCGGCGCGGCCTCCGAGGGCGCCGCCGGCTGATGTCGCGAAGGCTGGTGCCGCGTGCGCGTGCGCGGGCGCTGGAGACGCTCGCGCTCACGCTTGTCGGGGCGGTGCAGACGCTGGCCTTCGTGCACACGTTGCTGTGGCCGCTGCCGCTGCTGGCCGTGGCGCTGCTCGTCTGGCGGCTCGACCGGACCGCGGGGCCGCGGCGTGCGGCCTGGCTGGCCTGGTGCTTCGGCACGGCATGGCTGGCCGCGGGCACCTGGTGGCTGTTCGTCAGCATGCACCGCTACGGGCACCTGCCGGCGGTTCTCGCGGCGGCGGCGGTGGCGCTGCTGGCCGCGGCGCTTTCGCTCTACCTGGCCCTGGCGGCGGCGGCCTGGCGACGCTGGCGGCGCGGAAGGGGCGGCGACGTGCCGCTCTTTGCCGCGTGCTGGCTGCTGGCCGAGCTCGCGCGCGGCACGCTCTTCACCGGCTTCCCGTGGGTCGCCAGCGGCTACGCGCAGCTCGACGGGCCGCTGGCGGCCCTGGCGCCCTGGGTCGGCGTCTACGGCATGGGGGCGGCACTCGCGGCGCTCGCGGCGATGCTGTCGCGGGCGGTGCGCGCACGCGGCGCGTGGCGCACGGGAGGGCTGGCGGGAGTGCTCGGCCTGCTGCTGGCGCTGACCCTTGCCGGACCCGGGGAGCACACCCGTGCCGGACGCGTGCTTTCGGTTCAGCTGCTGCAGCCCGACGTGGCGCAGGACGAGAAGTTCGCCGCCGAGCGCCTGCCCGCCACGCTGCAGTGGGTCGCAGCGCGACTGGTGGCGTCGAGCGCCGACCTCGTCGTCGCTCCGGAGACCGCGGTGCCGCTGCTGCCGGCGCAGCTCGAGGACTTCGCACCGGGCTACCTGGCAGCGCTGCAGCAGCGCTTCGAGGATTCGGCGCAGGCCGCGCTCGTCGGCGTGCCGCTGGGCGACTACACCCGCGGCTACACGAACTCGGTGATCGGCTGGTCGGCGCAGACGGCGACGCGGCCCGAGGGGCGCTATCGCTACGACAAGCACCATCTCGTTCCGTTCGGCGAGTTCATCCCCACCGGATTTCGCTGGTTCACCGAGCTCTTGCGCATCCCGCTGGGCGACTTCGACCGGGGCGCCGTGGCGCAGGCGTCGCTCGCGCTCGGCGACGAGAAGACCGGCGTCGAGCGCGCCGCCCCCAACATCTGCTACGAGGACCTTTTCGGCGAAGAGCTGGCGCGGCGCTTTTCGGATCCGGGGACGGCGCCGACGCTGTTCGTGAATCTCAGCAACATCGGCTGGTTCGGCGACACCATCGCCGTGGCCCAGCATCTGGCGATCTCGCGCCTGCGCGCGCTCGAGTTCCAGCTGCCGATGATCCGCGCGACGAACACCGGCGCCACTGCGGTGATCGACCACCGCGGCCGCGTGAGCGCGCAGCTGCCGGTCTTCACCGAGGGCGTGCTCGACGGCCGCGTGCAGGGCCGCCACGGGCTCACGCCGTACGCGCGCTGGGCCGCGCGCCTGGGGCTGTGGCCGCTGCTCGTGGCGGCTTCGCTGGTGATCGCGCCGTTCGCGTTGCAGCGTGCGCGCGTGCGCTGAGCGCGCGCTGCTGCGCTCCTTCAGGCGGCGGCGCGTGCGTCCAGCCGCCGCCAGACGACGACGAGGGCGAGGCCGGAGACGATATGCCAGATTCCCCAGAGGCTGGCGATGATGACCATGCCGAGGTCGGCGCCGAACTGGACCGCGATGATGCCCAGCGCCAGGCCGGAGTCCTGCATGCCGCCTTCGATGGTGATGGCGCGGCGGTCGCGCCCGCCGACACCGAAGGCACTCGCGCCCACCCAGCCCAGCGCCAGGCCGAGCGCGTTCTGGCCGGCGACGAGTCCGAGCTGCGGCAGCAGCGCGGCGGTCAGCAGGTGGCGGTCGCGCACCAGGCCGGCGGCGATGAAGAGCAGCAGCGCCCCCACCGAGGCGCGCGCCAGCGGCTTGCGGATGCGCGCCGTGGCCCGCGGGAAGCGGTGCGCGCAGGCCATTCCCAGCGTCATCGGCAGCGCCAGCAGCACGAGCAGGCTGACCCAGATGTCCGAGGCGTCGATCGAGAGCTGGCGCAGCCAGCCGGCAGTCGCCGGGTTGGTGCTCACCATCCAGGTGAAGTTGAAGGGTGTCAGCACGATGGCGAGCACGCTGGCCACCGCCGAGATGCTGACCGAGAGCGCCGTGTTGCCGCGCCCGAGATGGGTGACGACGTTGGAGAGCGCCCCGCCCGGGCAGGCGGCGACGAGAATCGCCGCGGCCTCGATGTTGGGCGGCAGGTCCAGCACCAGCGTGGCGCCCCAGGTCGCCAGCGGCAGCAGCAGGAACTGCGGTACGAGCCCGGCGATCACCGCGCGCGGCATGCGCGCCACGGCGCGGAAGTCGGCGACGCGCAGGTCCAGCGCGACCGCGAACACCATCGTCGCGAGCACGACGCTGAGCACGGCTTGGGTGGCGGTCATGAGGCGCGAGGCTAAGCGCGAGGGCGCATCGCCGTGCCCCGTAAAATCCAGCGCTTTCGCCGTGCGCGACCCGCTTTCCGGCTCATGCCCACCTTCCAACAGATCATCCTGCAGCTGCAGACCTACTGGGACGCCCAGGGCTGCGCGCTGCTGCAACCCTACGACATGGAGGTCGGCGCCGGCACCAGTCACACCGCGACCTTTCTGCGCGCGCTCGGCCCCGAGCCCTGGAAGGCGGCCTACGTTCAACCCAGCCGCCGCCCCAAGGACGGCCGCTACGGCGACAACCCCAACCGCCTGCAGCACTACTACCAGTACCAGGTGGTGCTCAAGCCCGCGCCGGCGAACATCCTCGACCTCTACCTCGGCAGCCTGCAGGCGCTGGGCTTCGACCTGAAGGCCAACGACGTGCGCTTCGTCGAGGACGACTGGGAGAACCCGACGCTGGGTGCCTGGGGCCTGGGATGGGAGGTGTGGTTGAACGGCATGGAGGTGACGCAGTTCACCTACTTCCAGCAGGTCGGCGGCATCGACTGCAAGCCCATCACCGGCGAGATCACCTACGGCCTGGAGCGACTGGCCATGTACCTGCAGGGGGTGGAGAACGTCTACGACCTGCGCTGGACCGAGGGCTTGAGCTACCGCGACGTCTACCACCAGAACGAGGTCGAGCAGAGCCGCTACAACTTCGAGGAGAGCGACGTCGACTTCCTGCTGCAGGCCTTCGGCGCGCACGAGCGCCAGGCGCAGCATCTGATGCAGCGCCAGCTCGCGCTGCCGGCCTACGAGCAGGTGCTGAAGGCCGCGCACACCTTCAACCTGCTGGACGCGCGCGGCGCCATCAGCGTCACCGAGCGCGCGGCCTACATCGGACGCATCCGCAAGCTCGCGCGCAGCGTCGCCCAAAGCTACCTCGAGAGCCGCGCGCGCCTGGGCTTCCCGATGGCCCCGCGTGCCTGGGCCGACGAGGTCGGCGCGCGTCTGGCCGAGCAGGCCGCGCGGGAAGCCGCGGCGAAGGCGGCCTGAACCATGAGCATCATGAGCGCGTCCGGGAGCCTGCTCGTCGAGCTGCTGGTCGAGGAGTTGCCGCCGAAGGCGCTGAATCGGCTCGGCGAAGCCTTTGCCGCGGTCCTGGCCGAGAGCCTGGCGGCGCAGGGCCTGGCGCCTGCCGGCGCTGCCGTGACTTGCTACGCCACGCCGCGGCGTCTGGCCGTGCACGTGGCGAACGTGGCCGCGCGCGCCGCCGACCGTGCGCAGCAGACGAAGCTGATGCCCGCGAGCGTCGCCCTGGATCCGCGGGGCGCGCCCACGGCGGCGCTGTTGAAGAAGCTCGCGGCGCTGGGCCTGGGAGCGGAGGCGGTGCCCCGACTCGTGCGCCAGGGTGAGGGTGCGCAGCAGGTCCTTCTTCTCGACTCCGTGCTTCCCGGCGCAACCCTGGCCGAGGGCTTGCAGAAGGCGCTGGACGAGGCGATCGCGAAGCTGCCGATTCCCAAGGTCATGCAGTACCAGCTCGAAAGCGGCGAGGGCCCGGACTTCCAGCCCGGCTGGACGAGCGTGAACTTCGTGCGCCCGGCGCACGGACTGGTCGCCCTGCACGGCAGCGAGGTGGTGCCGGTGAAGGCGCTCGGCCTCACGGCCGGCCGCACGACGCAGGGCCATCGCTTCGAGGCCGCCGCGCCGGTGATCGCGCTGCGCGACGCCGATGCCTATGTGCGGCAGCTGCGCGACGAGGGTGCGGTGATCGCCGCCTTCGACGCGCGGCGCGCCGAGATCGCGCGCCAGCTGGCCGAGGTCGCCGCGCGCGAGGGTCTGGTGCCGATCGCCGACGAGGCGCTGCTGGACGAAGTGACCGCGCTCGTCGAGCGCCCCAAGGTGCTGCTGTGCCGATTCGAGCCGGAGTACCTCGCGGTGCCGCAGGAATGCCTGATCCTGACGATGAAGGCCAACCAGAAGTACTTCCCGCTGCTCGACGGCCAGGGGCGGCTGACCGAGCGCTTCCTCGTCGTCAGCAACATCGATCCTGCGGATCCGGCGCGCGTGATCGAAGGCAACGAACGCGTCGTGCGCCCGCGCCTGGCCGACGCCAAGTTCTTCTTCGACCAGGACCGCAGGCAAACGCTCGAGTCGCGCGTGCCGCAGCTGACCAGGGTCGTCTACCACGGCAAGCTCGGCACCCAGGGCGAGCGCAGCGGGCGCGTGCGCGCGATCGCGCGGCGCATCGGCGAGCAGCTCGGCGGCGCGGCGCTTGCCGAGCAGGCCGACCGCGCCGCGATGCTCGCCAAGGCCGACCTGCTGACCGGCATGGTGGGCGAATTCCCCGAACTGCAGGGCGTCATGGGGGGTTACTATGCGCGCCACGACGGCGAGCATGAGGCCATCGCCCTCGCCGTCGAAGATCACTACAAGCCACGTTTTGCCGGCGATACCCTGCCGCGCGGCGACGTTGGCCTGGCGGTTGCGCTGGCCGACAAGCTCGAGACCCTGGCCGGCCTCTTCGGCATCGGCCAGCGGCCCAGTGGCGACAAGGACCCGTTCGCGCTGCGCCGGCACGCGCTGGGCATCACGCGCATCCTGGTCGAGCGCCGGCTGTCGCTGGCGTTGCCGGCGCTGGTGTCGGCGGCCTTCCACGCCTTCCCGGAGGGCCACGGTCAGGCGCAGGCCGAGGTCATGCACTTCCTCTTCGAGCGCCTCGTCGGCTACCTGCGCGAGCTTGGCTACAGCGCGCACGAGGTCGATGCCGTCGTCGCGCTGCGCCCGGACCATTGGGCCACGCTGCCGCAGCGCCTGGCCGCGGTGCGCGCCTTCGCTGCGCTGCCCGAGGCGCAGGCGCTGGCCGCGGCCAACAAGCGCGTCGCCAACATCCTGCGAAAGAGCGAGGCCGCCGCCGAGGTGGCGCTCGATCCCGTTCTGCTGCGCGAGCCCGCCGAGCAGGCGCTGGCCGCGGCGCTGGCCGAGGTCGGGCCGCAGGCCGATGCCGCCTTCGTGCGCGGCGACTTCACGGCGTCGCTGCGGGTGCTGGCGGCCTTGCGCGTTCCGGTTGATGCCTTCTTCGACGAGGTCATGGTCAACGTCGACGAGCCGGCTCTGCGCGCCAACCGCGTCGCGCTGCTGCAGGCCCTGCACGGGGCGATGAACCGCGTCGCCGACCTCGCCCGGCTGGTGTCGTGATGCGAGCCGCCCCCGCTCATTCCCGCGGGGCCGGCCCCAGCCATGCACCCAGGCTCGTCATCTACGGCCGTGACGGCATCCTCAACGCGTACCGCGAAGATCACGTCAAGTCGCCGCAGGAATGGCTGCCCATTCCCGGCGCGCTCGAAGCGCTGGCGCGACTGAACCACGCCGGCTGGCATGCGGTGGTGGCCACGAACCAGGCCGGCATCGGCCGCGGGCTGATCGACATGGCGAGCCTGAACGCGGTGCACGCCCACATGTATCGCAAGGTCGCGGAGCAGGGGGGGCGCATCGACGCCGTCTTCTTCTGCCCGCACGCCCCGGAGGAGGACTGCGAGTGCCGCAAGCCGCTGCCGGGAATGATGCGCGACATCGGGCGCCGCTACGGCATCGACCTGGCCGGAGTGCCGATGGTCTGCGACACGCTGCGCGACCTGCAGGCCGCTCAGGCCGCCGGCTGCCGGCCGCACCTGGTGCTGAGCGGGCGCGCGGCGCGGATGACCGAGGACGTGCTGCGGCACTGCCTGGCCACGGTGCCGGCGACCATGGTGCACGAGAGCCTGCAGGCCTTCGCCGACCACCTCCTGCGCGAAAACCACGCGGTCGATTCGGTCGCCGGCAACCTGTCCTGAAGGCGCACGCGGCGCGCGGTGCGATCCTAGAATCGCCGCTCATGTCGTCACGCAGCGCAGCCGCCTTGCCCGCGCAGCTCTCGTTGTTCGACGATGCCGGCGTTCCCGTGACGGCTCCGGCAGGCGAGTCATCGACGAGTGCCGTGCCGCCGCTGCAGGCGGGCTTGCCACCCATCTTCACGCACCCGCGGGCGCAGCGGCGGATCGCGCTTGCAGGCCAGTTCGTCCATTACGAACTGCGCCGCGTGCGCCGGCGCAGCATCGGCTTCGTCGTCGGTGCCGAGGGTCTGAGCGTGAGCGCGCCGCGCTGGGTCGGGGCGTCGGAAGTCGAGTCCGCGCTGCGCGAGAAGGAAGGCTGGATCCTGCGCAAGCTGCACGAGCAGGGCGAGCGTGCGCGCCGCATGCTGGCCGCGCGCATCGACTGGCGCGACGGCGCGCAACTTCCCTTCCTCGGCGAGCCGGTGATCCTGCTGCTGGACCCGCGCTGCAGCGGCGCCGTGCTGCAGGGCGCCGAGGGCACCCTGCCCGGCGCGCCGCGCCTGACTCTGCACCTGGGTCTGCCGCAGCAGGCCTCGGCGGCCCAGGTGCGCGATCTCGTGCAGGGCTGGCTGCAGCGTCAGGCGCGGCGCGTCTTCGAGGAACGCTGCGCGCACTTCGCGCCGCGGCTGGGCGTTCGCGTGCGGCGAATTGCGCTCAGTTCGGCGACGACGCGCTGGGGCAGCGCCAGTGCCGACGGTTCGATCCGGCTGCATTGGCGGCTGGTTCATTTCGCGCCGCAGGTGATCGACTACGTCGTCGCGCACGAACTCGCGCACCTGCGCGAAATGAACCACAGCCCGGCGTTCTGGGAGGTGGTGCGCTCGGTCATGCCCGACTACGAGCATGCGCGGGCGACGCTGCGCCAGCAGCTCCTTCCCACCCTCGACTGAACGCGTGAGCGACCCGGATGCGTACCATTGGCGGCGACATCCCATCAACGCCGGCTTCGACGTCGGCTTTCACCGTGGCGGAGCCTTCCCGATGAACCTTCCCGGACTCGACTTCCAGCTCGGCGAGGACATCGACGCGCTGCGCGACGCCGTGCGTGCGTTCGCGCAGGCCGAGATCGCGCCGCGCGCAGCCGAGATCGACCGCAGCGACCGCTTCCCGATGGAGCTGTGGCGCAAGCTGGGCGAGCTCGGCGTGCTCGGCATCACCGTGCCCGAGGCCTACGGCGGCGCCGACATGGGCTACCTCGCGCACATGGTGGCGATGGAGGAGATCAGCCGCGCCTCGGCGTCGGTGGGCCTGTCCTACGGCGCGCACAGCAACCTCTGCGTGAACCAGATCAGGCGCAACGGCAGCGAGGCGCAGAAGCGCAAGTACCTGCCGAAACTGATCAGCGGCGAGCACGTCGGCGCGCTGGCGATGAGCGAAGCCGGCGCAGGCAGCGACGTCATCGGCATGAAGCTGCGCGCCCAGGACAAGGGCGGCCACTACGTGCTGAACGGTAGCAAGATGTGGATCACCAACGGCCCGGACGCCGACACGCTCGTCGTCTACGCCAAGACCGAACCCGAGCTGGGCGCGCGCGGCGTCACCGCCTTCCTCGTCGAGAAGGGCATGAAGGGCTTCTCGGTGGCGCAGAAGCTCGACAAGCTGGGCATGCGCGGCAGCCACACCGGCGAGCTCGTGTTCCAGGACGTCGAGGTGCCCGCCGAGAACGTGCTCGGCGAGGTGAACGGCGGTGCCAAGGTGCTGATGAGCGGCCTGGACTACGAGCGCGCCGTGCTCGCCGCCGGGCCGGTGGGCATCATGCAGGCGGTGATGGACGCCGTCGTGCCCTATGTGCACGAGCGCCGGCAGTTCGGGCAGAGCATCGGCGAGTTCCAGCTCGTGCAGGGCAAGCTGGCCGACATGTACACCGCGCTGCAGGCCGCGCGCGCCTTCCTCTACACGGTCGGCAAGAACCTCGACCGGCTCGGCAGCGAACACGTGCGCCAGGTGCGCAAGGACTGCGCCAGCGTCATCCTCTGGTGCGCCGAGCGCGCCACCTGGATGGCCGGCGAAGGCATCCAGCTCTTCGGCGGCAACGGCTACATCAACGACTATCCGCTCGGCCGCCTGTGGCGCGACGCCAAGCTCTACGAGATCGGCGCCGGCACCTCCGAGATCCGCCGCATGCTCATCGGCCGCGAACTCTTCGCACAGACTCTTTGATCCACGCCGGCGCGCACCGGCAGCGCCCGCGGCGCGCGGGCCGCAACGCCCCATGAGCAAGGACATCGACGCACTGCTGGCCGCCAACCGCGTGTGGGCCGGCAACATCGAACGGCGCGAGCCGGGCTTCTTCACGCGGCTGGCGCAGCAGCAGAACCCGAAGTACATGTGGATCGGCTGCGCCGACAGCCGCGTGCCCGCCAACGAACTCGTCAACCTGCTGCCCGGCGAGATGTTCGTGCACCGCAACGTCGCCAACGTCGTCGTGCACAGCGACCTGAACGCGCTCTCGACGGTGCAGTTCGCCGTCGAGCACCTGCGCGTGGCGCACATCCTGGTCGTCGGCCACTACGGCTGCGCCGGCGTGCGCGCGGCCATGCGCGGGCAGCGTGTGGGCCTGGCCGACAACTGGCTGCGCCACGTGCACGACGTGCGCATGCGCCACCGCCGGCGGCTGGATCATCTGCCGCTGGCGCGCCAGGAGGAGATCCTGTGCGAGATGAACATCATCGAGCAGGTCGGCAACGTCGCGCAGTCCACCGTCATCCAGGACGCCTGGGCGCGCGGCCAGCAGGTGGCCGTGCACGGCCTCGTCTACGGCCTGGCCGACGGCCTGCTCAAGGATCTGCAGGTGACGATGGAGCGGCCCGAGGCCGTCGTCCCCGTCTACACCGCGGCCATCAAGCGCTATCCGCGCGTGGCCGGCCCCGCCGGCGGCACCGAGCACGACTTCGACTGACGTCGCGGCCATCGCGCGCCTGCGCACCGAGTTCCAGGTCGACGCGCTCTCCATGGACAGCTGGCAGCAGGTCAAGCTGCACTACATCGGGCTGCTCACCGACCCCCACCAGCCCGAGCTCGCCCAGACCTTCTTCAACTCGGTGACCACCAGGCTGCTGCACCGCGCCTGCTTCCGCAACGACTCCATCTTCGTGCACCCGGCCATCCGCACCGAGTACCGGGAGATGGACGAGCCCGTCGATGAGCCGATTGCCGGCTGGCATGATGCGGGGATCGACAGCCGCCAACGGAAAGGAGAGCCGAACCATGAAGGACCCCATCGTCATCGCCTCCGCCGCGCGCACCCCCATCGGCGGTCTGCTCGGCGACTTTGCCGGCTTGGCCGCCTGGGAACTGGGCGCCGTCGCCATCAAGGCCGCGGTCGAGCGCGCCGGCGTCGACGGCGCGCTCGTCGACGAGGTGTTGATGGGCAACTGCCTCATGGCCGGGCAAGGCCAGGCGCCGGCACGCCAGGCGATGCGCCGCGCCGGCCTGCCCGACTCCGTCGGCGCGGTGACGCTCTCCAAGATGTGTGGCAGCGGCATGCGCGCGATGATGTTCGGGCACGACATGCTGGCCGCCGGCAGCGCGCAGGTGGTGGTCGCCGGGGGCATGGAGAGCATGAGCAACGCGCCGCATCTGGTGTTCGCGCGCAAGGGCATCAAGTACGGCGCCGCGACGATCTTCGACCACATGGCGATGGACGGCCTCGAGGACGCCTACGAGCGCGGCAAGGCGATGGGCGTGTTCGCCGAGGCCTGCGTCGAGAAGTACGGCTTCTCGCGCGCGGCGCAGGACGAGTTCGCGATCACCTCGACGACGCGCAGCAAGCAGGCCAACGAGGACGGCAGCTTCGGCTGGGAGATGGCGGGCGTGAGCCTGCCGGGCAAGGCCGGTGAGACCGTGGTGCTGCGCGACGAGCAGCCCTTCAAGGCCAGGCTCGACAAGATCGCGGGCCTGAAGCCCGCCTTCAAGAAGGACGGCACGATCACCGCGGCCAACGCCAGCAGCATCAGCGACGGCGCCGCGGCGCTGGTGCTGATGCGCCAGAGCACGGCGGCGCGCCTGGGCGTGAAGCCGGTGGCGCGCATCGTCAGCCACGCCGTGCACGCCCAGGCGCCCGCGTGGTTCAGCACGGCGCCAGCGGGGGCGATGCTCAAGGCGCTCGACCTCGCCGGCTGGGACGCGCCCAGCGTCGACCTGTGGGAGGTCAACGAGGCCTTCGCCGCGGTGACGATGGCGGCGATGCGCGATCTCGAGCTGTCTCACGACATCGTCAACGTGCACGGCGGCGCCTGCGCGCTCGGCCACCCGATCGGCGCCAGCGGCGCGCGCATCGTCGTCACGCTGCTGGGCGCGCTGCGCGAGCGCAGCCTCGAGCGCGGCGTGGCCTCGCTGTGCATCGGCGGCGGCGAGGCCACCGCGATCGCGCTGGAGATGCTGTGACGGCGCTCGGGATCGGCTGGCACGAACTGGCCCTGTTCACGGCGGCCACCTTCGTGCTCAACGCGACGCCGGGCGTGGACCTGCTGCTCACCGTCTCGCGCACGCTGCAGGGCGGCGCGCGCGCGGGCGTCGCGGCGGCGCTGGGCATCGCCGCGGGCTGCGCGGTGCATGCGCTGGGGGCCGCCTTCGGTCTGGCCTCGCTGCTGGCGGTATCGCCGCGGGCGTTCACGGCCCTGCAATGGGCCGGCGCCGCCTACCTGCTGTGGCTGGCGCTCGGGCTGGCGCGAAGCGCCTGGCGCGGCGGGGCCGCGCAGGGGGCGCCGCCGGCCACACCGCCGCGCGCAGCGGGGGCCGACTTCCGCCGCGGGCTGCTCACCAACGTGCTCAATCCCAAGGTGGCGATCTTCTTCCTCGCGTTCCTGCCCCAGTTCATCGGCGCGGACGTCGCCGACAAGGCGCTGGCCTTCCTGCTGCTGGGCCTGGTGTTCGTCGTGCAGAGCCTGCTCTTCCTGCTCGTGCTGGTCGCGCTGACCGTGCGCCTGCGGCGCCGCCATGCATCGCCGCGGCTGGCGCGCGCGCTGCAGGCCGCCGGGGCCGGCCTCTTCGCGGCGCTGGCCTGGCGGCTGCTGGCCGCGCGCACCACCTGAACGGCCCATGCCCGGGATGGCCGCGACCCACTCGCCGCAGGCGCTGCCGCCGTTGGCGCCATGGCGCGCCGGCCTGGCCACGCTCTCGCCGGCCTACTTCGGCCTGGTGATGGCCACCGGCATCGTCTCCATCGGTGCGCACAAGCTCGGCCTGCCGCTGCTGGCGCGTGCGCTGTTCGCGCTCAACGTCGTCGCCTACGGTGTGCTGTGGTTGCTCTGCCTGGCGCGGATGCTGCTCTACCCGCGCGCGCTGCTGCGCGATCTCGTCGACCACCTGCGCGGCCCGGGATTCTTCACCGCGGTCGCGGCCTCCAGCGTGCTCGGGGCGCAGTTCCTGCTGCTCGGCGAACACCTCGGCGGCGGGCTCGTGCTGTGGTTCGTCGCGCTGACGCTCTGGTGCGCGCTGACCTATGCCATCTTCACCGCCTTCACGGTGAAGGAGGAGAAGCCGCCGCTGCAATCGGGCATCAGCGGCGCGTGGTTGCTGGCGGTGGTGGCGACGCAGTCGCTGGCGGTGCTGAGCGCGCTGCTGGCCGCACGCATCGGCCAGCCCTACAAGCTCGAGCTGAACTTCTTCGCGCTGTCGATGTGGCTGTGGGGCGGCATGCTCTACATCTGGATGATGTCGCTCATCTTCTACCGCTACACCTTCTTCCGCTTTCTTCCCGGCGACCTGTCGCCGCCGTACTGGATCAACATGGGGGCGATGGCGATCTCGACGCTGGCGGGCTCGCTGCTCATCGTGAACGCGCCGCACGCGCCCTTCCTGACCTCGCTGCTGCCGTTCACCAAGGGCTTCACGATCTTCTACTGGGCCACGGGCACCTGGTGGATCCCGATGCTGCTCGTGCTCGGCGTCTGGCGTCACGTCTACAAGCGCTTTCCGCTGCGCTACGACCCGCTCTACTGGGGCGCGGTGTTCCCCCTGGGCATGTACGCCACCAGCACCCAGGAGCTGACGCAGGCGATGGGCCTGGACTTCCTCGCGCCGGTGCCGCAGGTGTTCCTCGGCGTTGCGCTGCTGGCCTGGCTGGTGACCTTCGCCGGCCTCATCCACGGCATGCTCGGCGTGCTGCGGGCGGGCTGGCGCCCGGCCCATGCGGGGCCATGAACGCGCACGCCGGACGCTGGACTCTGGGCGCCAAGCTGGCGGCTGTCGGCCTGCCCTTTCTGCTGCTCGGGCTCGTGCTGACGGCGCTGACGCTGTGGGTTTCGTGGCAGCTCGACGGCGGCGCCGCTTCGGTCAACGAGGCCGGGCGCATGCGCATGCAGGCCTATCGGCTGGCCTGGACGTCGACGCTGCCGCAACCGCATGCGGACGCCGCCGACCTGGTGCGGCAGTTCGAGCAGAGTCTCGTGCTGCTCGAGCATGGCGACCCCGAGCGTCCGCTGGTCACCCCCTTCGACGACGGCGTTCGTGCGCGCTTCGCCGCGGTGCAGTCGTCTTGGGCGGCGCTGCGCGCGCTGCACGCGCAGCCGCCGCCGGACGCGACCGCGCGCCTGGACACCGCAACCGTCGAACTCGTCGCCGCCATCGATGCCCTGGTGGGCGCGATCGAGAGCCACCTCTCCCGCTACACGACCATCCTGCACCTGCTTCAGGTGGCGCTGCTGGTGGCCGGAACGCTCGCCGCGGGGCTGCTGGTCGTGGTGGGCTATCACGTCGTGCTGGAGCCGGTGGTCGGCTTGCGGCACGCGGTGTCGCAGTTGCGCGGAGGCGATCTGGCCACGCGCGTCGAGCCCTTCAGCGGCGACGAACTCGGCGAACTGGCGATCGGCTTCAACGAGATGGCGCAGCAGCTCCAGGCGTCCTACGCCAACCTCGAGCAGCGGGTGCGCGAGAAGACGGCGGAACTGCACGCGCAGAGCCGGCGCCTGCAGGTCTTGTACGACGCCAGCGTGCTGGTGGCGAGCAGCGGCAGCCTGCAGTCGCTGGCCGAGGGCTTCACGCGGCTGGTGCGCGCCGCGGCGGGCGCCGATGCGGCCGCGCTGCGCTGGGCCGACCCCGGGCGCCGCCAGTTCGTGCTGCTGGCCACCGACGGGGTTCCCGCGGGACTGCTCGGCGTCGAACACTGCATCCAGGCCGGCGACTGCCATTGCGGTCAGCTGGCCAACGGCGAAGGCATGCGCGTGATCCCGATCCATGGCGTGCGCAGCTCGGGACTGGGGCACTGCGATTCGGCCGGATGGGCCACCGTGGTGGCCCTGCCGATCCGGGTGCAGGAGCAGCTCATCGGCGAGCTGGACCTCTTCTTCCATGCACAGACCACCTTGCCGGACGCCGAGCGCACGCAGCTCGAGACGCTGGCCTCGCACCTGGCCAGCGGCATGGACAACCTGCGCCTGCATGCGCTCGAGCGCGAGGCCGCGGTGGCGCAGGAGCGCACGCTGCTCGCGCGCGAGCTGCACGACTCGATCGCGCAGTCGCTGGCCTTCCTCGCCATCCAGGCGCAGCTCATGCGCAAGGCGATGGCCGCGGGCGACGCGGCGCGCATGCAGCAGGCGCTGCAGGAGATCGAGGCCGGCCTGCGCGAGAGCCACGGCGACGTGCGCGAGCTGCTGGTGCACTTCCGCACGCGCACCAACGAGGCCGACATGGCGCACGCGCTGCAGGCCACGCTGCGCAAGTTCGAGCACCAGACCGGCATGCTGCCGCTGCTGACGATCCACGACGAGGGCCTGCCGCTGCCGTCGGACATGCAGGTGCAGGCACTGCACATCGTGCAGGAGGCGCTCTCCAACGTGCGCAAGCACGCGCGCGCAAGCCGCGTCTGGATCGACGTCTGGAAGCATCCGGCCTGGCGCATCGTGGTGCGCGACGACGGCCGCGGCTTCGACACCGCGGCCGTGGCCCCGAACGCCGAGGCGCATGTCGGCCTGCGCATCATGGCCGAGCGCGCGGCGCGCCTGCAGGCGACGCTGCGGGTCGAATCCACGCCGGGCGTCGGCACCACGGTGACGCTGCAACTCCCGGAGGCCGCCGAGGGCTTGCCTGCCGCGCCGCGGAGGGCCGCATGATCGATGACGATCGCATCCGGCTGCTCGTCGTCGACGACCATACGCTCTTTCGACGCGGCCTGATGGCGCTTCTGGGCGCCGACGACGGCCTGCTCGTCGTCGGCGAGGCGGGCGACGCCGGCGAAGCGCAGCGCAAGGCCGAGGCGCTCGCGCCCGACGTGATCCTGCTCGACAACCATCTCCCCGGCGTCAGCGGCGTGGCGGCACTGCCGGCCTTGCAGGCGGCGGCACCGCAGGCGCGCCTGATCATGCTCACGGTGAGCGCGGACGAGGACGACCTCACCGCCGCGCTGCGCGCCGGCGCGGCCGGCTATCTGCTCAAGACCATCGACGGCGATGCGCTTTCGGACGCCATCCGCCGTGCCGTCGCCGGCGAGGACGTCATCGCGCCGGAGATGACCGCCAAGCTGGTGTCCGCCCTGCGCCAGGCCGACGCGCCGGCAGCGCGCGCCGCCGAAGCCGATGCCGGGTCGGGCGCGAGCGCGATCAGCCCGCGCGAAACCGAGATCCTGGTCGAGATCGGCCGCGGCGCCAGCAACAAGGAGATCGCGCGCCGCCTCGCGATCGCCGAGTCGACGGTGAAGATCCACGTGCAGCATCTGCTGCGCAAGCTCGAGGTGGGCTCGCGCGTGCAACTCGCGGTGATCGCGAAGTCCCGGGGCCTGGTTTGACGGCAGGACGGCGGCGGTTCGGCCGCCGCGCGCTATGCTTGGCCGACGCATCCCTGCAACCGACGCCGGTGGCGTCCGAGGAAAGACCCAGCGGCATGATCGTGCTGTCCGTGACGAGCTACAACGGCCGCGCTGCGGAGCCGACCGAGGCCCGCTTCGACGAGCTCGGCGGCAGCATCGGCCGCGCCGACGGCAACCTGCTGGTGCTGCCCGATCCGTTGCGCACGGTCTCGCGCGTGCACGCGCACATCGCCTTCCGCGGCGGCGTCTACACCATCGAGGACCGGGGCAGCAACCCGATCCAGGTCAACGGCAAGGTCGTGGGCCGCGAGCGACCGTGGCCGCTGGCCGCCGGTGACGTGCTGCGCATCGGCGGCTACGAACTCAGCGTGCGCGAAGACGCGCCGGCCGATGCGGCGGATGTCCGGCCGGACTCTCGCCCGGCCGCGGGCTCGATCGACGACATCTTCGGCCTGGGCGAGCCGCCAGTGCCGACGGATGCCACCTTGTCGGGCCTCGTCGACCCGAGCGGCGCGCCGTCGTCCGCGCCGCCGGAAGTCGCGGCCGCGCCGCGGCCGGCGCCGGTGGTGTCATGGGACGGCGGCGGCGTTCGCGAGACCAAGGTCATCGCGCCGGGCGTGGCGCCGCCGTCGGCGGTTCCCGCGGCGCCGGAGCCACAGGCGTTCGATTCGGCCCCGCGTGCGGCGACGCTGCCGCCGACGCCTGCGCCTGCGCTGCCCGCGGCGGGCGAGGATGCCTTGCTGCAGGGTTTTCTCGACGGCCTGGGCACGGTCGGCGCAGCGCCGCCGATCGCGCAGCTGACACCGCAGCTGATGCGGCGCATCGGCGCGCTGCTCGGCGAATCGGTGCGTGGGGCGGTGGACCTGCTGCACGCGCGCGCGGCGGTCAAGCGCGAGGTGCGGGCGGAGGTGACGGCCATCCGCCCGCAGCAGAACAACGTCATCAAGTTTTCGCCCAGCGCGGCCGTCGCGCTCCAATACCTGCTGGGGGAGTCCGCTCCGGGCTTCATGGGCGCCGAGGCGTCGATGCGCGATGCCTACGACGATCTGCGGGCCCACGAGCTCGCGGTGATGGCCGGCATGCGTGCCGCGCTCACCGGCCTGCTGCAGCGCTTCGATCCGGCGCAGCTCGAGGGGCGCATCGTCGCGCGCTCGAAGCTGGGCGCGCTGCTCGTCGGCGGGCGGCGCGCCCAGCTGTGGGAGGCTTACCGCGAGCTCTTCGCCCAGCTTTCGGCCGAGGCGCGCGACGATTTCCACGAAGTCTTCGGCCAGGCCTTCGTGCGCGCCTACGAGGAGCAGCTGCTGGGCCTGTTGGAGGATCCGATCGAGGCGCCGGCGGCGCGTTGAGGGGGGCTGATGCTGGCCGTCGAGATCGCGCTTCTCTCGGAACCGGGCGGCCGCAGCGGCAACGAGGACGCCTGCGGCCACTGGCACTCGGATGACCACCTGTGCTGCGTGCTGGCCGATGGCGCCGGCGGGCACGGCGGCGGTGACGTCGCCTCGCGCCTCGTCGTGCAGACGCTGCTGACGGCCTTTGCCGATGCCCCAAGCGAGGATGGCGCCGCCCTCGCGCGGCTCGTGCGTCGCGCCAATGCCGCCTTGCTGGAGCGGCGCCAGGGCGACCCGCGTCTGCGCGACATGCACACCACGCTGGTGTGCCTGGTGATCGACTTCGTCGCTGCGCGCGCGCACTGGGTGCATGCCGGCGACTCGCGCCTGTACTGGTTCCGTCACGGTCGCCTGCACCAGCGCACGCTCGACCACAGCCTGGTGCAGGGCTTGCTGCAGGCGGGTGTGCTGACGCCCGAACAGGCACGCAGCCACCCGCGCCGCAGCGAGCTGCAGTCGGCGCTGGGCACGCGCGCGGAGGACTTGCGCATCGAAGCCGGCGGTGACGTCACCCTCGTGCCCGGGGACGCATTCCTGCTCTGTTCCGACGGACTGTGGGAGTTCGTCGACGACGAGGCGATGCAGGATGCGCTCGCGCACTCGGCCACCGCCGGGGCGTGGGTGGCCGCGCTCGAGCAGCGCGTGCGCGCGGGCGCGCGCGGGCACGCCACGCACGACAACTTCAGCGCGCTGGCGGTGCGCATCCTCTCGCCCGAGGGCGCCATCGACGCGACGACGGTTGTCGCCCCGGCCGACGCTCGGCGCTGAGCGCGGCGCGCTCAGGCGCCGGTCTCGCAGACCCAGCCGGCGACGCTGGAGTCCGCGGCCAGCACCTGGACCAGCCAGGGCAGGGCCTGGCTGAGCGCAGGGGCCAGCGTGTGCGGCGGGTTGACGACGAAGACGAGGCTGCCCAGAAGCCCGAGGCCGTGCTCGCGCGGCGCCTGTACCGTCATCCGCGCCAGCAGCCAGCCCTTTGGCGCCACCCCGCCGGCCGCGGTCTTCAGCCGTTGCGGCAGCCGTGCCGCTTCGACCAGTTGCACCTGCGGCAGCCAGATCAGCACCATGCCCTCGGCAAAACGGGTGAGCGCCTCGCGCACTGCCCCGAGCACACGGGCATAGTCGGTCTTCACTTCGTAAGATGGATCGATGAGCAGCAGGCCGCGGCGTGTGGGCGGCGGCAACTGCGCTTTCAGGACGGTGAAGCCGTCGGCCACCTGCACCTGGACGCGCGCGTCGCCGCGCATGCGGCCGGCGAGCCTGGCGTGGTCCGTCGGATGCAGTTCGAACAGGCGCAGCTGGTCCTGCTCCCGCATCAGCTGCTGCGCCAGCAGCGGCGAGCCCGGGTAGCGCCGCAGCGCCGGACCGTCGTTGCAGCGCCGCACCTGCTCGACGTAGGCCTGCACCGCCGGCGGGAGGTCGCTGCGGTTCCAGAGACGGCCGATGCCGTTGTCGAACTCGCGGTGCAGCCGCGCCTCGCGTCCGCCCAGCGCGTAGGTGCCCGCCCCGGCGTGGGTGTCGATCACGCGATAGCCCTTGTCCTTGCGGTTCAGGTGCTGCAGCAGCTGGACCAGGGTCAGATGCTTGAGCACGTCGGCGTGGTTGCCGGCGTGAAAGGCGTGTCGGTAGGCGAGCATGACGGGACTGTGCCACGCCGTGGGCATGATCCCGGCGACGCCCGCGCCTCCTTGTGCCTCATGCGCCGACCACCATGCGCTCGTCGTCGTGCCCGCGTATCGCCTCATGCATGGATTGCATAAGGGCATCCGCCCCTGTGGTGCTCACGGGCGGGAGGGGAGGCACAATGCCCTTCCCCTGCGCAGGCGACGCCGTCGCAGGGCGCTTCCAGGCGTTGCCGCCACGCGCGAGCCGCGTCGTGGCGGCCTTGATCGACGACGCGGGCGGCATTCGGCGAGCCTCGCGCGCACCCCCCGGGCTGGGCAAGGGCAGGCCGGCGGGTCGCAGCGGGTCTGGCCGAAGACCGCTTTCTCATTCGAGCCTGACTGGAGACTCCATGAATCGACCCGCGCTGGAGGGACTGCCCTTGAAACCGCCTGTCTACGTGAAGCACGATCGCCTCGTGGCCTGGGTGGGCGACATCGCCGCGCTGACCGAAGCCGCCGACATCCACTGGTGCGACGGCAGCGACGCCGAATACCAGCGCCTGACCGCGCAGCTCGTCGCCGCCGGCACGCTGCAGGCGCTCAACCCGGCCCGGCGCCCGGGAAGCTTCCTCGCGCGAAGCGATCCGAGCGACGTCGCGCGCGTCGAGGATCGCACCTTCATCTGCAGCGAACGGCAGGAGGACGCCGGCCCCACCAACAACTGGATGGCGCCGGCCGAGATGCGCACGCTGCTGCAGACCGGCGACAAGGCGCTCTTCAAGGGCGCCATGCGCGGGCGCACGATGTACGTGGTGCCGTTCTCGATGGGGCCGCTGGGCTCGCCGATCGCGCACGTCGGCATCGAGCTCACCGACAGTCCCTACGTCGCCGTGAGCATGCGTGTGATGACGCGCATGGGCCGGGCGGTCTACGACGTGCTGGGCGCCGACGGCGACTTCGTCCCCTGCGTGCACACCGTGGGCGCACCGCTCGCCGCCGGACAGAAGGACGTGCCCTGGCCCTGCAACAAGACCAAGTACATCGTCCACTACCCCGAGACGCGCGAGATCTGGTCCTACGGCTCGGGCTACGGCGGAAACGCGCTGCTGGGCAAGAAGTGCTTCGCGCTGCGCATCGCCAGCACCATGGGGCGCGACCAGGGCTGGCTGGCCGAGCACATGCTGGTGCTCGGTGTCACCAACCCGCAGGGCCGGAAGGTCCACGTCGCCGCGGCCTTTCCGAGCGCCTGCGGCAAGACGAACTTCTCGATGCTCGTGCCGCCGGCGGGTTTCGATGGCTGGAAGGTCACGACGATCGGCGACGACATCGCCTGGATCAAGCCGGGCCGGGATGGGCGGCTCCACGCGATCAACCCCGAGGCCGGCTACTTCGGCGTCGCGCCGGGGACCAACGACCACACCAACCCCAATTGCATGGCGTCGCTGAAGGAGAACGTCATCTTCACCAACGTCGCGCTCACCGACGACGGCGACGTCTGGTGGGAGGGCATGACCGACGAGCTGCCCGCGCACCTCATCGACTGGCAGGGCCGCGACTGGACGCCGGAGATCGCCAGGGCGCAGGGCGAGAACGGCAAGCTGCGCCCGGCGGCGCACCCGAATGCCCGCTTCACGGTCGCCAGCACGAACAACCCGGTGCTCGATCCCGAGTGGGACAGCCCCGAGGGCGTGCCGATCGATGCCTTCATCTTCGGCGGCCGCCGCAGCACCACGGTGCCGCTCGTCACCGAGGCGCGCAACTGGGTCGAGGGCGTGTACATGGCGTCGACCATGGGCAGCGAGACGACCGCGGCACAGGCCGGTGCGCAGGGCGTGGTGCGCCGCGATCCGTTCGCGATGCTGCCCTTCATGGGCTACAACATGTCGGAGTACTTCCAGCACTGGCTGGACCTCGGCGCGCGCCTGCAGCGCGAGGGTGCGCAACTGCCGCGCATCTATTGCGTCAACTGGTTCCGCAAGGGCGCCGACGGCAAGTTCGTCTGGCCGGGCTACGGAGAGAACATGCGCGTTCTCGAGTGGATGCTGCGCCGGCTCGAGGGGACCGCGGGCGGCGACGAGAACGCCTTCGGCATCTCGCCCCGCTACGAGGACCTGCGCTGGGACGGCCTGGACTTCACGCGCGAGCAGTACGCCGCGGTGATCGGCATCGACAAGGCCGCATGGGCACAGGAACTGGCGCTGCACGCGGAGCACTTCGCGCGCCTGGCGCACAAGCTGCCGGCCGAGCTGCCGGCGACGATGAAGCGCATCGAGGCGGGGCTCGCGGCCTGAGACGGCGCGCGGCGGGCCCGGTCTCGCCGCGCGAGTGCGCTAGTGCTTCACCGTTGTCTCGGTCACGGCGGTGATCGTCACCTTGCCGCCGGAAGACACCTGCACGTCATAGGTGCGGACATCCTCGCGGCCTTCCTGGAGCAGATGGACGGCATACGAGGTGGACGAGTTCTGGACGATGCTGCCGATGCCGCCGCCGCCGCGCATCGCGTAGTTCCGCTCCACGTCGTCGAGGATGGCCTTGTAGATGCAAATCGACTGCTTGATCGGGTCCATCTTGCACGTCCTCGCTGCTGGGGTCTGGGCACTCGGGCTCATCGACGCGAAGAGCCCGATCGATCCGGCGCCCAGCCAGAGCGCCGCGCCGAGGACCCGGGTCCGACTTCGCCGTAACAGATAGGCGTTAGCGTCCGGTCCCGGCGGGGTGTCCTCCACAATCGTGCCGATGAAGCTGCAGCTGCTCTCGGACCTGCACCTGGAGACCGAGAGTTTCGATCCGCAGCCGGCGCCGGGGGCCGAGTTGCTGGTGCTGGCCGGCGACATCGACGCCACCTGGCGCGGCCTGGCGCGCTTCGCCCACTGGCCGGTGCCGGTGCTCTTCGTCCCCGGCAACCACGAGTTCGACGGCCGCGCGGTGGAGGCGGTGGTGCCGGCGCTGCGGGTGCATTGCGCCTCGCTCGGCATCCGCCTGCTGCACCGCGAGGCGCTGCTGCTCGCGGGCGCGGACGGCGTGCCGCTGCGCTTCCTCGGTGCGGTGCGCTGGAGCGACTACGACGTCTTCGGCGCCGCCGAGCGCCCGCGCGCGATGCGCGCTGCCGCGCATTTCCAGCGCCTCATGGGCGCCACGCACGAGGGCCGCCCTTTCGACGCCGAAGCGGTGCGTGCGCTGGGCCTCGCCGATCGCGCCTGGCTCGAACGGGAACTGGAGCGGCCCGCGCGCGGCGCCTGGGCGCGCACGGTCGTGATCACGCACTTCGCGCCCAGCCTGCGGAGCGCCGACCCGCGTTTCGGCCGCCAGCCCGGGACCGCGAGCTTCTGCAATGCCGACGACGAGCTGATCCTGCGCGCCGACCTCTGGCTGCACGGCCACCTGCACTGCCGTCACGACTACGGGATTGCGCGCGCCGGAACGCCGCCCGCGCGCGTCGTCTGCCACGCGCGCGGCATGCCGCGCAAGGGTGAAGCCGCGGGCTTCGAGCCACAGCGGCTGATCGAGGTCTGATCGGGGCCGGCGGGCAGCACGAAAGTCGGGCACTCACCCCAATCGCGCCGCCATACGCGACACTCGGGGTGGCGGCGCGGTTGCCGCTGGAAGGAGACGACGTTGAAGATCCTGGTCGCCGTCGACGGCAGTTCCTACACCAAGCGCATGTTGGCCTACCTCGCCGCCCACGACGAGTGGCTCGGCAGTGCGCACGACTACACCGTGATCCACACGGTGCCACCGGTGCCGCAGCGCGCCGCCGCGGTACTCGACCGCAAGGTCCTGAAGGACTATTACGACGCGGAAGCGGAGAAGATCTTCAAGCCGATCCGCAGCTTCTTCACGCGGCGAAGCATGCGCGCGCAGTACGTGAGCAAGGTCGGGTCGGCGGGTGACGTGATCGCCGAAACGGCGGAGAAGGGCGGCTACGAATTGCTCATCATGGGCTCGCGCGGCCACGGCGCGCTCACCGGACTGGTGATGGGATCGGTGGCCACCAAGGTGCTGGCCAACTGCAGCACGCCGGTGCTGCTGGTGCGCTGAGCGCCGACGCTCAGCCCGCCGGGCGCTGCAGCAATCGCTGCCACCAGGGGCTTTGCGGATGGGGAGCCGCCTGCGCGTCGTCCTCATCGGGCAGCATGCTCAGCTCGAGGCCGAACGCGGTGCCGAGATCCGCAGGCTCGGAAGCGGCGGACGACCCGGCGCGGCGACGCCAGAGGTTGAACAGCCGCATGGGGACGCTGGACTCGCTCATCGTGGGCCTCTCTTGGCAGAAGTCCGGGGTGACTTGCCTGATGCGCCCAGTGTCGGCCTTTCGCGGCGCCGCAGAATCCCCGATTCGAGCGGTCGCCGTGCCTCAATTCACGCCCGCCGCGGGTGCCTGCGCGCGGCGCTGCGGCGCGACGGCGCGCGCGGTGGTGCCGCGGGGCGCGGGCGTGTCGCGTCGGCGATCAGCATCAGCGCGCGCACGAGGTCCTGCACCGCCTCGGCCAGGTCCTGCGGCGGCTCGAGCGTCTCGATGACCTCGAGCAGGGCCTGCGCGTCCTCCAGGTCCGCGGGATCGAAGTGTAGGTAGAGCAGCGCCAGCGGCTCGACGAGTGCGGGCTCGGCGAGCGCCATCAGCGCCGGGAAGCGCTCCTGCGCCGCGGCGAAGCCCGCGACCCAGGGCAGCAGCGCCTCCGAGGGCGAGGCGGCTTCGTCGAGTTCGAACACCCAGGGATCGAACCAGTCGCGACGCGCGATCGCGCGCTCGAGTTCGGCGTGGCGGCGCAGCACCAGCGCCTGCAGCGGTGCGGCGTCGAAGGCCGATGGCGCCGGCCGCCCTTCGACGTCGAGCACGCCGGGCCACCACTGCGCAAGCGGCGGCGCCTGCGGCTGCAGCAGCACGCCGCAAAGGTAGCCGTCGAGCGCGCTCACGTCCAGCGGCTCGAGCGGCGCGGGAACGGCGTCGAGCAGGCCTTGCAGCGTCTCGATCTCGGCCTCGGCAAGCGGCCTGGGGGGCAGGGGAGCGGGCGTCATGGCCCCATTCTCGGCGCTCGTGGCATGGCCTGCCCTTTTTCCTAAACTGCCGGACTCGTCATCTTCAGGAGAAGCCCATGGGCGCTGCCCTTGCATTCGAATCGACCGCCGACGTCGGCCACTGGATCGCCGGTGCCGCCACGCGCGGCCGCGGCCAGCGCAGCCAGCCGGTCTACAACCCGGCCACCGGGGAGGTGGCGCGCCGGCTCCTGCTGGCCGACGAGGCCGATGTCGCCGCGGCAGCAGCCGCCGCGGCCGCCGCGCAGCCGGCCTGGGGTGAGATGCCGCCGATCCGCCGCGCGCGCGTGCTCAACAACTTCCTCGCGCTGCTCAACCGCCACAAGGACACGCTCGCGGCGATGATCACCGCGGAGCATGGCAAGGTCTTCAGCGACGCGCAGGGCGAGGTCATGCGCGGCATCGACATCGTCGAATTCGCCTGCGGCATTCCGCAACTGCTCAAGGGCGACTACACCGACCAGGTCTCGACCGGAATCGACAACTGGACCATGCGCCAGCCGCTCGGGGTGGTGGCCGGCATCACGCCCTTCAACTTCCCGTGCATGGTGCCGATGTGGATGTTCCCGGTGGCGCTGGCCTGCGGCAACGCCTTCGTGCTCAAGCCCAGCGAGCGCGACCCGAGCGCGAGCCTGTTGATGGCCGAGCTGCTGCAGCAGGCCGGGCTGCCCGATGGTGTCTTCAACGTCGTGCAGGGCGACAAAGTCGCGGTCGATGCGCTCCTGGCACATCCGGACGTGAAGGCGGTCAGCTTCGTCGGCAGCACGCCGATCGCGCGGCACATCTACGAGACCGGCGCGCGCCACGGCAAGCGCGTGCAGGCGCTGGGCGGCGCCAAGAACCACATGGTGGTGATGCCCGACGCCGACCTCGAGCAGGCGGTGGACGCCCTCATCGGCGCCGCCTACGGCAGCGCCGGCGAACGCTGCATGGCCATCAGCGTGGCGGTGCTGGTGGGCGACGTCGGCGACCGCATCGTGCCGCGGCTGGCCGAGCGCGCGCGCAGCCTCGTCATCCGCAACGGCATGGACCCCGCCGCCGAGATGGGTCCCATCGTCACCCAACAGGCGCGCGACCGCATCGAGGGCTGCATCGCGCTCGGCGTCGAGGAAGGCGCAAGCCTGGTCGTCGACGGTCGCGGCTGCGTGGTGCCCGGCCATGAGGGCGGCTTCTTCACCGGCGGCACGCTCTTCGACCATGTGACGCCGCGGATGCACCTCTACCGCGAGGAGATCTTCGGTCCGGTGCTGGCCTGCGTGCGCGTGCAGAGCCTGGACGAGGCGATCGCGCTCGTCAACGCGCACGAGTACGGCAACGGCGTGGCCTGCTTCACGCGCGACGGCGGCGTGGCGCGGAGCTTCGCGCGCCACGTCCAGGCCGGCATGGTCGGCATCAACGTGCCGATCCCGGTGCCGATGGCCTGGCACGGCTTCGGCGGCTGGAAGAAGAGCCTCTTCGGCGACATGCACGCCTACGGCGAGGAGGGTGTGCGCTTCTACACGAAACAGAAGAGCGTCATGCAGCGCTGGCCCGACGGCATCGGCGAAGGCGCCTCGTTCGTGATGCCGACGGCGCAGTAGGCGCGTCGTTCGGCGCGTCGTTCGGCGCGTCGCTCAGCGCGGCACGACGAAGGTCGACTTCTCGTCCACGTGCACGGGCGCGTCGCCCGCTTGCGTGGGCAGGCGCTCGATGCCGAACCGCATCGGGTGCGCGCCGGCGCCGAGGCTGCGCGCCGCTTCGTGCGGGATCTGCACGTGCAGCGTCACCCACTGCGCCTGCGCCGGGCCGAGCGTGAGCTCGGCGCGCTCCGCGATGGCGATTCCGGGCAGGCCCTGCACGCTGAAGCGGTAGCTCTGCGTCTGCTCGGCCTGGTTCATCACCTGCAGGCGGTAGACGTTCTCGATGCGGCCGTCTTCGACGATGCGCGCGAGCGAGGCGCGGTCGCGCACGACGTCGGCGCGGAAGGGCGTGCGCGTGGCCAGGCTCCAGGCGAAGGCGAGGACGATCAGCGTCAGGATCGCGCTGTAGATCAGCACGCGGGGCCGCAGCACGCGCGCGAGCATCTGGCGCGGGCCCAGGTGTTCGGCGAGCGCGTTCTGCGTCGCGTAGCGGATCAGGCCGCGCGGGTATTCCATCTTGTCCATGACGCCGTTGCAGACGTCGATGCACGCGGCGCAGCCGATGCACTCGTATTGCAGCCCCTTGCGGATGTCGATGCCGGTGGGGCAGACCTGCACGCAAAGCGTGCAGTCGATGCAGTCGCCCATCCCCGCCGCGCGATGGTCCAGCTTGCGCTTGCGCGCGCCCCGCGGCTCGCCGCGTTCGGGGTCGTAGGTGATGATGAGCGTGTCCTTGTCGAACATCGCGCTCTGGAAGCGCGCGTACGGGCACATGTACTTGCACACCTGCTCGCGCATCCAGCCCGCGTTGCCGTAGGTGGCGAAGCCGTAGAAGAGGATCCAGAAGGTCTCCCAAGGGCCCAGGCTCATCGAGGCCACGGCCTGCCCCAGTGTGCGGATGGGCGTGAAGTAGCCGACGAAGGTGAAGCCCGTCCAGAGGCCGACGGCGATCCAAGCCAGCTGCTTGCCGCTCTTGCGCCAGATCTTCTCGAAGTTCCAGGGTCCGGCGTCGAGCTTCATGCGGCGCACGCGGTCGCCCTCGAAGCGCTGCTCGATCCACATGAAGATCTCGGTGTAGACGGTCTGCGGGCACGCGTAGCCGCACCACAGCCGCCCGGCCACCGCCGTGAACAGGAACAGCGCGTAGGCGCTGATCATGAGCAGCGCGGTGAGGTAGATCAGGTCCTGCGGATACAGCACGAGGCCGAAGATGTAGAAGCGCCGCGAGACGAGGTCGAACAGCACCGCCTGGCGGTCGTTCCACAGCAGCCAGGGAAGGCCGTAGAAGAGGATCTGCGTCAGCCACACGAAGGCCCAGCGCCACTTCGCGAACACCCCGGTGACGGCGCGCGCGTAGATCTTGCGCTGCTTCTGGTAGAGCGAAACGATGCTGGTCGAGCTGTCGTCGGCCGCGGTGGCGTCGGTGGCGGCCTCGGCGGTGGGGCGAGTGTTCATGCGTCTGCTGGTGTCGGGTGACGGCGCTGCGGCGCTTCAGCGACGATGTGCGACCATGCCGATGAGCGCCGAGCGCCCGCGGTGGCCGCTGCCTTCGTCGAGATCGGCCTCGTACGCGCGCAGTTCGGTGATCTCGAGCGCGGCGAAGGCCTCGCGCAGCAGCGCCTCGGTGTAGAGGTGATCGAGGTTCGACGGGCCGCCGGTGCGGTACTCGAGCTGCTTGGGCGTGTAGCCCTGCAGCACGAGCGTGCCGCCGGGCGCGAGCGCGTCGATCATGCGCGCGAACAGACGCTGCCGTCGCGGCGGGTCGGCGAACTGCACGAAGATCGCGGCGATGCCGTCGAAGGCCGCGCGCGGCCAGGGCCAGGCGTCGATGTCGGCAAGCGCGTAGTCAACCGTCACCGCGGCGCGGGCGGCGAATTCGCGCGCCTTCGCCACGCCGACTTGCGAGATGTCGAACGCCTGCACCTGCAGGCCCTGCTGCGCCAGCCAGACGCTGTTGCGTCCCTCGCCGTCGGCGACGCAGAGCACTCGCTGCCCCGGCCTCCAGACGCCGGCCTGCTCGCGCAGCCAGGCGTTGGGCTCGGTGCCGAAGAGGAATCCGTCGGCGGCAAAACGGCGGTCCCAGGTGGCCGCCGCATCGGCGAAGGCGGCGGGCGGGACGGGATCGGTCATCGGCGTTGCTCCGGGGCTGGACGGGAAAGGCGCAGGTTCACCAGGAGCGGCCAGGCCAGCAGCATGGCCACGCCGGCAGCGCCCGCGGCGATTCCCGACAGTGTCGCCCAATCGACCCAATAGGCAAGCTCCCCCAGGCTCGATTGCGACCACGCCGGCAGCACCAGGACCGTTGCCACCGCGGCCAGTACGCCGACCGCGATCGTGCCGCCCAGGCACGTCCGCCAGCGCGCGCCGCCGCGCTGCAGCGCCAGCGCCCACAGCGCCGTCGCCAGCAGCGCCAGCGCCAGCAGCCAGGGCCATGCGTTCAGCGCGATCTCCCACAGGATGTTCAGCGCCAGCCAGATCTCGTACATGGTGCGTCCTCCGTGAAGGGGATGGAACGGGGCCGGGCTAGACCCGGCCCTTGAGGACCGCCATGTAGGCGGGCTTGAGCATGCCGACCTTCATCAGCCAGGCGAACCAGCTGTCCTGCAGCGGCTCGATGAAGGGCAGCGTGGGCGTGAGGCGTCCCTCGTAGTCGAACTCGATCAGCATCGCGGAGCCCTCGCGCGTGATCATCGGGCACGAGGTGTAGCCGTCGAAGTCCAGCGCCGGCGTCTGGCCGGCGATCACCGCGGCCAGGTTGCCGGCGACCACCGGCGCGCTCTTCTTCACCGTGGCCGCGGTCTTGCCGCGCGGCGTGCCGTTGATGTCGCCGACGCCGAAGACGTTGGCGAAGCGCCGGTGCTGCAGCGTGCCCTTGTCGACCTCGAGCCAGCCGCCGGCGGCGAAGGGCCCGTCCTGCCAGGCCAGCGCGCTGTTCTTCACGGCGTCGGGCGCGCGCATCGGCGGCACCACGTGCACGAAGTCGTAGGGACGCTCGCTCTTCTCGCCCTCGGGACTGGTGAAGGTCGCCAGGCGGCGGCCGATGTCGATCGCGCTCAGCTTCTGCGTCGTCTCGACGGCGATGCCCAGCCGCTGCCAGCGTTCGAGCACGTTGTCGTTGACCGCCTTGACGCCGAACACGTTGCCCAGGGCCGACATGAACTGCACTTTCGAGCGCTCGAGCGTGCCCGCGCGCGCGAGGCGGTCGCGCAGCATGAAGGTCATCTTCAGCGGCGCGCCCGCGCACTTCAGCGGCGTTGCCGGCAGCGTCATCAGCGCCTGCCCGCCCTTCTCGGCGAAGGCCTGCATCGCGGCCCAGGTGGCGGTGGCGGCCTGCGGGCCGGGATAGACGCTGGCCAGGCCCTCGCGGCCGATGGCCTGCACGTCCATGCCCTCGATCTGCGCGTAGTCCAGGTGCACGCCGGTGGCGACGACGAGGAAGTCGTAGCCGATGCGCCGCCCCGACGCGGTGACGACGGTGTTGGCCTCGGGCTCGAAGCCGGCCACCATCTCCCTGACCCACTGCACGCCCGCGGGCTGGAGCTCGGCGTTGCGCTCGCGCACCTTGGCCACCGGCCAGACGCCGGTGGCCACCAGCGTGTAGCCGGGCTGGTAGTTGTGCTCCTCCTTGGCATCGACGATGGTGATCTTCACGCCGTCCAGCAGCGACTGCAGGCGGTGCGCCACGGCGATGCCGCCGAGGCCGCTGCCGGCGATCAGCACGTGCGCCTGCGTCTTCGTCCGTGCCGCGGCCGGTGCCGGTGCCGGTGCCGCCAGCAGCGCGCTGCCGGCGGCGGGCGCGGCCGCCGCCAGGCCCAGCCAGCGCCGGCGGTTCACCGACGGTGTCGTCGCGGAACCGGGAGCCATCTTCGCCTCGTCGTGTGCCATGGAATCCCTCCAGCGCTCCGTGGGTACGGGGTGGAGTATAGACGAGATACCCAGCAGGGTATCAATTCCGAGCGCCGCGCTCGGCTGTGCCACCTAGAATCCCCGCTGCCCCTGCCTTCGGTTCCATGCGCCTGTCGCGCTCGATGAGCTCTCCTGCCCTTTCTCCCCTCACCGCCTTGTCGCCGCTGGACGGCCGCTATGCCGCCGCGCTCGCGCCGCTGCGTCCGCTGCTCTCCGAATACGGCCTCATGCAGCGGCGCGTGCAGGTCGAGGTGGAGTGGCTGATCGCGCTCTCGGATGCCGGCTTCGCGGAGTTCCCGCCGCTGCCCGAGACCGCGCGCGATGCGCTGCGCGCCCTCGTGCAGGGGTTCGGCGAGGCCGACGCGCAGGCCATCAAGGCCATCGAGAAGACCACCAACCACGACGTGAAGGCGGTCGAGTACTGGATCAAGTCGCGCGTCAGGTCGCAGGCACTGCCCGGCTTGGCGCGGGCGCTGGAGTTCATCCACTTCGCGTGCACCAGCGAGGACATCAACAACACGAGCCACGCGCTGATGCTCGGCGCCGCGCGCGAGCAGGTGCTGCTGCCGGCGCTGGACGGCATCGCGGCGCGGCTGCAGGCGATGGCGCATGCGCACGCCGGCGTGCCGATGCTCAGCCGCACGCACGGCCAGACGGCGAGCCCGACCACCGTCGGCAAGGAGGCGGCCAACGTCCTCGCACGCCTGCGCCGCGCGCGCGAGCGCATCGCCGCGGTGCAGCTCCCCGCGAAGATGAACGGCGCCGTCGGCAACTACAACGCGCACCTGGCGGCGTGGCCCGACTTCGACTGGGAGGCCTTCGCCCGCCACGTCGTCGAGGAACGTCTTGGCCTCGTCTTCAACCCCTACTCGATCCAGATCGAGCCGCACGACGGCATCGCCGAACTCTTCGACGCCGTCGTGCGCGCCGACACCCTCCTCATCGACTGGTGCCGCGACGTCTGGGGCTACATCTCGCTGGGTTACTTCAAGCAGAAGACGCGCGCGGGCGAAGTCGGCAGTTCGACCATGCCGCACAAGGTCAACCCGATCGACTTCGAGAACGCCGAGGGCAATTTCGGCCTTGCCAACGCGCTGCTCTCGCACCTGTCGCAGAAGCTGCCCATCAGCCGCTGGCAGCGCGACCTCACCGACAGCACGGCACTGCGCAACATGGGTGTGGCGCTGGGCTACGCGCTCCTGGGCTGCACCAGCCTCGCGCGCGGCATGGACAAGCTCGAACTCAACGAGGCGGCGCTGGCGGCCGACCTCGACGCCGCCTGGGAGGTGCTGGCCGAGCCGGTGCAGACGGTGATGCGCCGTTACGGACTTCCCGATCCCTACGAGCGGCTGAAGGACTACACGCGCGGCAAGGCGATGACGCGCGACTTTATGCACGCTTTCATCGACACGCTGCACGAACTGCCCGTCGCTGAGCGCGAGCGCCTGAAGGCGCTCACGCCGGCGGGCTACACCGGGTTGGCGGCGGCGCTGGCGCGGCGCATCTGAAGCAACCCGACCCACCGCGCGGAGACGCCCTCATGCGCTTCACCGACCAGCTCGCTGCCGCGCAGCAGCGCCACGCGTCCATGCTGTGCGTGGGCCTGGATCCCGACCCGGAGCGCTTCCCCGGCGCCTGGAAGGGCGACGCCGCGCGCATCGCCGACTTCTGCGCCACCGTCGTCGACGCCACGCACGACCTCGTGTGCGCCTTCAAGCCGCAGATCGCCTACTTCGCCGCGCACCGCGCCGAAGACCAGCTCGAGCGCCTGATCGGTCATATCCGCCGCGTCGCGCCCGCGGTGCCGGTGATCCTCGACGCCAAGCGCGGCGACATCGGCGCCACCGCCGAGCAGTACGCGCGCGAGGCCTTCGAGCGCTACGGCGCCGATGCGCTCACGCTCTCGCCCTTCATGGGCTTCGATTCCATCGAGCCCTACCTGCGCTGGCCGGAGAAGGGCTTGTTCCTGCTCTGCCGCACCAGCAACCCCGGCGGCGCCGATCTGCAGGCCCAGCGTCTGGAAGGCGGCGAGCTGCTCTTCGAGCGCGTCGCGCGCCTGGCCGCGGGGCCGTGGAACCGCCACGGGCAGCTCGGGCTGGTCGTGGGCGCCACCTATCCGCGCGAGATCGGGCGCGTGCGCGAACTGGCGCCCACGTTGCCGCTGCTCATCCCGGGCGTCGGCGCGCAGGGCGGCGACGCGGCGGCCACCGTGCGTGCGGGATGGCGCGGCGATGCCATCGCCACGCGCGCGCCCATCGTCGTCAACTCCTCGCGTGCGGTGCTCTACGCGGGTGCCGGGGATGGCTTCGCCGCCGCCGCGCGGGAAGCCGCGATGCGGGCGCGCGACGAGTTGCAGGCGGCACGCAGCTTGCCGGGTTGAGCAGGACCGCACACCTGCGCCGGGGAGCGGTCACCCCGGAATCGGTTCTTCCGAGGCATGCTCCCGAGTCCACCCGGGGGGCCCTTGCCTTGTCCGCCGAAACGCAAATCGACGAATCGCTGCTGGCCGAACCGCCGGATTCGCTGCTGGAACCACTCTCCCCGCGCGCGCGGCCGGCTGCGCGGTGGCCGGCCGGCGTGGGCGTGCAGCCGCTGATCGCGCGCTACGTCTTCTACCTCCTCGCCCTGCTCGGCCTGCTCGGGGGGATCCTGGTGGCCCAGCTATCGCTGCCGGCGGGTCGCCTGCTGCCCTTGCTGGGCAGTTTCGCCGCGCTTGCGCTGGGCAGCCTGGCCAGCCTCCTCGCGCCGCCGCGCTGGGTGGAGCGCGCGCTGGCGTCGATGGCCATGCTCGCGGTGATGGCGACGTCACTGGCCGCGCTTGCGGTCGGGCGTGGCTTCTCGGCCCCGGCCTTCGCGCTCCATACGCTGCTGGCGTGCGTGCTGTGCGTGCTGCTGCGCCGGCGCCTGGCGCTGCCGCTGGTGGCGCTGATGATGCTTGCCGTGGCCGCGGTTTCGCTGACCTCGGGAGCGCCGATGGGGCCCGTGTACCTCGACCTGCCCGCGCGGATCGCGGTGCACCTGGTCGTGCTCGGGGCCGGTGCGGCCGGCGGCCTCGTGATCGCCGCGCTCGTCGCACGTCAGATGCGTGCGGCCGACGAGCGCGAGCACCGCTTTCGCAGTCTGCTGGGGATCGCCGCCGACGCCTACTGGGAGATCGACGAGCGCTATCGCATCGTGGCGGCGAGCTCGCGCCGCTTCGGCCAGTTCGAGCATGGCTTCGAGCAGAGCGTGGGCAGCGTGCCCTGGGATCTGCCCGAGTTCGGGTGCAGCGACGAGACTCTGGACCTGCTGCAGGCCGATCTCGACACCCGGGCGGCTTTTCACAACCTGCCGCTCCAATGGCGGCTGAAGACGGGCGAGATCCGGCATCTGGTGGTCAGCGGCGAGCCGCGATTCGACGAGCGCGACGTCTTCACCGGCTACTGGGGCGTGGCGCGCGACGTCACCGCCGACCTGCGCGCGCGCCAGTCGCTGGCGGCCACCGAAACGCGCTACCAGGAACTGTTCTCGCGCATTCCCACGCCGCTCGTCCTGCACCGCAACGGCCGCGTGATCGATGCCAATCCGGCGGCCCTGGCGATGTTCGGCTACGAGTCGATGTCGTCGATGGTGGGCCGCGACCTGCTCGCCAGCTACGAGAGCGGCGACTCGCGCGAGCGTGCGCGACGGCGCATCGAGGATCTCGAGCACCTGCCCGCCGGCCAGGGCTTGCCGGTGGCCGACTACCGCCTCACCGGGCGCTTCGGCCGCCGCGTCTCGGTGCGCGCCACCGGCGTGCGCGTGGCCACCGACGATGGTCCGGCCGTGCTCTCGATCTACATCGACGACACCGAGCGCCGCGCCGCCGAGGAGGCCGTGCGCCGCTCCGAGGCGATGCTCTCGCACCTGGTGGCGACGAGCCCCGACGTCATCACCCTCACCGACCTGGCCACCGGGCGCTACGCCATGGTCAACCAGAGCTTCGAGCGCATCACCGGCTACAGCGCGGCCGAGGTCGTCGGCCGCACCTGGGTCGAGCTCGGCATCTGGCAGGACCCGGCGCAGCGCGAGGGCTTCGTCGAACACCTGCGCGAGCACGACCGCGAGCACGAGCGCGTCGCCACCTTCGTCACCAAGGGCGGGCAGCCGGTGCTCATGCGCGTCTCGGGTGCGCGCTTCGCGATGGACCGGCGCGAGTACGTGGTCATCAACGCGCGCGACGTCACCGCCAGCGAGCGTGCCCGCGCCGAGCGCGAGGCCATCCTGCAGACGGCGCCGATCGGCATCGCCGTCACCCAGCACAAGCACTTCGTGCTCGCCAACGCGGCCATGGAGCAGATGCTGGGCTGGGCGCCGGGCGAGCTGGTCGGGCAGCCGCGCGAGCTCATCCTCGCCAGCGAGGCCGAGTTCGCGCGCATGGCCGCCGAGCAGGCCGATCGGCTCGCGCGCGGCGAACAGGCCGTCGGCGACCTCGAGTGCCGCCGCCGCGACGGCAGCACCTTCATCGGCCACCTGATCGTGAAGAACATCGACCCGACGCAGCGCGATCTCGGCGGCACGCTGTGGGTTCTGCAGGACGTGACCGAGCGCCGAGGCATCGAAGCGGCGCTGGCGCGCGCGCGCGACGAAGCCGAGGCCGCCAGCCGCGCCAAGAGCGCCTTCCTCGCCAACACCAGCCACGAGCTGCGCACGCCGCTGCACGGCATGCTCGGCCTCGCCGACCTGGCGCGCGCGCCCGACATCGGCGAGGCGCGCCGCCGCCAGTACCTGGACCAGATCTCGGAGAGCGCGCAATCGCTCACCGGCATCATCAGCGACATCCTCGACCTCTCCAAGATCGAGGCCGGCAAGCTGCAGATCGAGACCACGACCTTCGACCTCGGCGAGATGCTGCGCGCGCTCTGCCGCGCCTATGGCGCGCTGGCGCAGGGACGTGACCTGACGCTGCAGCTGGAGCTGCAGCCGGGCACCGACTGCAGCGTCGCCGGCGATCCGCTGCGCGTGCGCCAGATCATCGGCAACTACCTCGGCAATGCGATCAAGTTCACCGCCAGCGGCCAGGTGCGCATGCTGGCCAGCCGGCAGGGGGCGCGCGTGCGCTTCGAGGTCCACGACTGCGGCCAGGGCATCGCACCCGAGGTGCAGGCGCGCCTCTTCCGTCCTTTCACGCAGGCAGACGAATCGACCACACGCCGCTTCGGCGGCACCGGACTGGGCCTGTCCATCTGCCGCGAGCTGGCGCAGCTCATGGGGGGCGAGGTCGGCATGAGCAGCGAGCTCGGCCGCGGCAGCTGCTTCTGGGCGGAGCTGCCGCTGCCCGAGGCCGCCGGCCTGCCGCCGGCCCCTCAGCAGCACGCGCAGGCGCTGGTCGAGCGCCTGCGCGGCGCGCGCGTGCTCATGGTGGAGGACAACGCCGTGAACATGCTGATCGCGGTGGCCATGCTCGAGCGCTGGGGGGTCGAGGTCGGGCAGGCGAGCAACGGGCGCGAGGCGATCGAGGAGATCGAGACCGCGGCCGCCGCCGGCAGGCCCTACGAGGCGGTGCTGATGGATCTGCAGATGCCCGAGATGAGCGGCTACGAGGCCACGCGCACGCTGCGCGCACGCGCCGCCGGCCGCAGCCTGCCCATCATCGCGCTCACCGCGGCGGCGCTGGTGAGCGAGCGCGAGCAGGCGCTGGCGGACGGCATGGACGACTTCCTCACCAAGCCCATCGACGCCGAGCGCCTGAGCGCGGCGCTCGCGCGCTGGGTCGGCGTGCGGCGGGTCTGAGGCACGCGCGGCGGCGCGGTGTTCAGGCCGGTGGCGCGGGCCAGGGCCGCAGCGGCGCGCGCAGGCGCTCGAAGGCGTGCGCGAGGCGCAGCACGCCCAGGTCGTCGTGGCGGCGTCCCGCGATCTGCAGGCCGATGGGCATGCCGTTGGCGGCGTGGCCCGCGGGGACGCTGATCGCCGGCTGCTCGCTCATGTTGAACGGCAGCGTGAAGCCGATGTGGTGCATGGCGCGCGCGGCGTCGTGGCTCGGCATCGCCCACTCGGCCGGGAAGCTGCTCACCGGGCTGACCGGGCCGAGCACGAAGTCGAAGGGCCGAGTGGCGGCCACCGTCGCGTCGCGCAGCGCGGCGATCTGCGAGAAGCCGGCAAAGAGCTCGGCGGCGCCGATCGAAGCCCCGGGGGCGACCCACTCGCGGATGAAGGGCAGCACGCGCGCGGCGCGCTCGGGCGGCAGCGCGGCGATGTCGATCCAAGAGCGCAGGCGCCAGAAGCGGTCGATGCCTTCCACCATCTCGGCGTCGAGGAAGGGCTCGAGCGGCTCGACGAGCGCACCCGCGGCGGCAAGGCGTTGCGCCGCGTCCGCGATCACCGCGCGCACCTCGGGGTCCACCGGCAGGCCCCAGCCGGCGTCGAGCTGCAGGCCGAGCTTCAGGCCCTTCAGGTCGATGGCGAGCGCCCGCCAGTCGAGGTCGGCCGGTGGGAGGCTGGTGGCGTCGCGCCAGTCCGGACGGCTGAGCACGCTCATCATCAGCGCCGCGTCCGTGACGCTTCGCGTCATCGGGCCGGCGACGCGGCCGATGTAGGGTGGCTTGATCGGCACGCGGCCATTGCTCGGTTTCAGGCCGACGATGCCGCACCAGGTCGCCGGCAGGCGGATCGAGCCGCCGATGTCGGTGCCGATGTGCAACGGGCCGTAGCCGGCGGCGGCGGCCGCTCCCGCGCCGGCGCTGCTGCCGCCGGGGTTCATCGCCAGGTTCCAGGGATTGCGCGCCAGCTTGTGGAAGCTGCTCAGGCCCGAGGAGAGCATGCCGTAGTCGGGCATCGTCGTCTTCGCCAGGAAGACGCAGCCGGCCTCGCGCAGCCGCGCCGCCGGTGGCGCGTCCTCGGTCGCGGGAACGAGCGCCGTCGCCGCGGTGCCCAACGGAAGCGCGACGCCGCGGGTGGCGATGTTCTCCTTGATCGTCACCGGAACGCCGTCGAGCGGCGACAGGGGCTCGCCACGCTGCCAACGCGCCTCGGACGCGCGTGCCATCGCCAGCGCCGCTTCGGGTTCGTAGGCCCAGAGGGCGCAGAGATGCGGCTCCCAGCGCGCGATGTGGTCGATCACCGCCTGCGTCACGTCCACCGGCGAGAGCTCGCGGCGGCGGAAGGCGGCAGCGAGCGTGTGGGCTTCGAATTCGTGCAGCGGCTTCATTTGGGAAAGAGGCCTTTCGGGCCGTGGCGGATCGCCCCGCGCCCGGGAACCGCGGCCAGCAGCCGCTGCGTGTAGGCGTGCTGCGGGTCGCGGAAGAGGTGGTCGGGGTCGCCCTGCTCGACGATGCGCCCGTGCTGCAGAACGATCACTTCGTCGCAGACGAGGTCGACCACCGCCAGGTCGTGGCTGATGAAGAGGTAGGTGACGCCGAAGCGGTCCTGCAGGTCCTGCATCAGGTTCAGCACCTGCGCCTGCACCGAGACATCGAGCGCGCTCACCGGCTCGTCGGCGACGATGAGTTGCGGACGCGTGATCAGCGCGCGCGCGATGGCGACGCGCTGGCGTTGGCCACCGCTGAACTCGTGTGGGTACTTGTCGAGGTCCGCTGGACGCAGGCCGACCGCGTCCAGTGCCTCGGCGGCGCGCTCGCGCTGTTCGGCGCGCGGCGTGCCGTGCAGCACGGCCAGCGGCTCGGCCACCGTCTGCAGCACCTTGCGCCGCGGGTCCAGGCTGCCGTAGGGGTCCTGGAACACCATCTGGAAGCCCGTGCGCGCGCGCCGCAGTGCCGCGGCGTCGAGCGTCGCCAGATCCTGCCCCTCGAAGCGGACCTCGCCCGCGCTCGGTGTCTCCAGCGCCATCACGACGCGTGCGAGCGTGCTCTTGCCCGAACCCGACTCGCCGACGATGCCCAGGCTGCGGCCACGCTGCAGCGTGAAGCTGACGCCGCGCAGCGCATGCACGACCGGACGCGGGCCGAAGAGGCGCTCGCGCGGCAGCAGATAGTGCTGCTGCACCTCGCGCACGTCGAGCAGCGGCGGCGCGCTCATGCCTCGCGCCAGCGGATGCAGCGCACGAGGTGACCGGGCGCAACCTCGTCCGCCGCCGGCAGTGCACCGCGGCAGGCGTCGACGACGAGCGCACAACGATCGGCGAAGGGGCAACCCGGCGGCAGGTCGGAGAGCTCGGGAACACGGCCGGGGATCGTCGCCAGCCGTGTCCCGCGCGGCAGGCCGATGCGCGGGCGCGCGGCGAAGAGACCGCGCGAGTAGGGGTGCGCCAGGCGGTCGAAAACCTCGGCGGTCGGGCCGCTCTCGACCACGGTGCCGCCGTACATGACCAGCAGCCGCTGCACGGTATCGGCCATCACGCCCAGGTCGTGGCTGATCAGAAGCAGTCCCATGCCGTCCTCGCGCACGAGTTCGCGGATGAGATCCAGCACTTCGCGCTGGATCGTCACGTCCAGCGCCGTCGTCGGCTCGTCGGCCACCAGCAGGTCCGGGCCGCAGGCCAGCGCGATGGCGATGACCACGCGCTGGCGCTGCCCGCCGGAGAGCTGGTGCGGATAGGCGTCCAGCCGCTGCGCCGCCTGCGGCAGCTGCACGCGCTCGAGCAGGCGCAGCGCCTGCGCGCGCGCCGCCGCAGCCGAGAGCCCCTTGTGCAGGCGCAGCGGTTCGGCGATCTGCCGCCCCACGGTGTGCAGGGGGTTGAGCGCCGTCATCGGCTCCTGGAACACCATGCCGATGCGGTTGCCGCGCAAGGTGCAGAGCCCGGCCTCGGGCAGCGCGGTGAGCTCCTGCCCGTGCAGACGGATCGAGCCGGCGACGCGCGCGCCCTCGGGCAGCAGGCCCATCAGCGCCAGCGCCGTGATCGACTTGCCGCAGCCGGATTCGCCGATGAGCCCGACGGTGTCGCCGCGCGCCATCGCGAACGAGACCCCGCGCAGCGCATCGGCCGGGCCGCGGGCGGTTTGCAGCGTGACGCGCAGGTCGCGGACTTCGAGCAGTTCAGCCACCCGCCGACGATAACGGCTCTGCGCTTGCTCCGCGCGGCGCAGCCGGGGCGGATCGCGTTCAGCGCCTGCTCCAGTAGCCGTCGCGCCAGCGCCAACCGCGGGGAACGCGGCTCCATTGGCCCGGCACCCAGACACGGCCGGGGGCCGGCGGCAGCGCCCAGCGCCCGCCGATCCAGACATGACGCCCGAGTTGCCAGGACCAGTAGCCGCCGATCCACGCATAGGCGGGGCCCGGCGACGGCGGCGGCGGATCCCAGCGCGGCGGCGGTGGCGCGGCTTCGACCACCGGGCCGTCGTCGTGGCCGTAGCCTCCGGGACCGAGCGGCGCGATGACGCAGCCGCTCAGGGTCAACGCCAGGATGAGGGCCACCCGCGGCGGCCAGGGGCTTCGAGACATCAGCACCTCCGTGAGGTTCCGGAACCCCCCTTCAACGGCGCCCGCCGCGATCGCGGCGACGCAGCAACGAAGCTTTACCTCGGCGACCGCGAAGCCGGCGGCCTGCGCACGCGGTCCACCCTCGTCAGGCCGCCACCTCGCAGCGGTTGCGCCCGCCGGCCTTGGCGCGGTAGAGGGCGTGGTCGGCCTGCACGTAGAGCTGATCGAAACCCGATTCCTCGCCCGTCTCGCTGGTGATGAAGCCGATGCTGCAGGTGATCTCGCCGTGCTCGGCGAGCGCTTCGGCCAGGCGCTGGCGCACGCGTTCGGCGAGGCGCCGCGCCCCCTGGGCGTCGGTCTGCGGCAGGAGCACGAGGAACTCCTCGCCGCCGAGGCGGCCGATGCGGTCTTGAGCACGCAGCGACTGCTCGAGAACCGCCGCCGCATGTTTCAGCACGCGGTCGCCGCCGGGATGGCCCAGGCGATCGTTGACCTGTTTGAAGTGGTCCAGGTCCAACAGCAGCAGGCTGGTCGGGTGGCCGTGGCGCGCGCCGCGCCGCAACTCTTCGTTGACGAGGCGCACCGTCTCCTTGCGGTTGGCCAGGCCGGTCAGGCTGTCGGTCGTTGCCGCGCGCTGCAGTTGCAGCGTGAGGCGCTTGTTCACGAGCGCCTGGCGCCAGGTGATCGCCGCCAGCACCCAGCCCAGGGTGGCGCCGGTGATGCCGTTGAGTTGCGCCGCCAGCAGCAGCACGGCATCGACCTGCGTCGCCCCGATCACGATCCAGAAGGCCACGAGCGCCGCGATGTAGAGGAGCGCCGACTGCAGCGGCGGCATGACGACGACGACACCGGTGAGGATGGCGCCGAGGGTGAAGGTCGTGATGTTGCCGCCGACGCGCTGGTCGGCAGCGACGAAGGCGATCGCGAAACCGAGTGCGGCCACAGCAGTCAGCCGCGCCCAAGCCGCGCGCAGCAGGGAAGGCGCGGCCGGGCGGCGCAGCAGCCACACCGCGCCGAGTCCGAGCAGCAGGAACACGGGCGCCATCGCCAAGTGCAACGGTCGCAGCGCCTCCTGCCAGTGCAGCATGCGCGGCTCGGTGTGGGGCGTGGCCGTCAGCAGCGCGGTGAGGAAAAGCAGGTTCAGCAGCGGCATCGCCAGCGCCACCCAGCGGATGCGGCGCAGGTTGTCGTCGTGCAGCGCCGCGGCCATGAGCCGGGACTCGCCGTCGGGGTCGCGGGCAAGACCGGGCGCCGCCGGGGCGTCTTGTGGGGGTGACGGCTCGTTCGACACGATGGGTTATCGGCCCGCTCGGCGAAAACTTGCGGCCGGCGCCTGCTCCAGGCCTTGCACGCCGATGGCGCACCAGGGAAAGGCGATGTCGGAGACGAATTCGATCCTCACGGTCAACGCTTTCTGGCCAGCTTCGGATCCATCAGGTCGCGCAGGCCGTCGCCCATCAGGTTCAGCCCGAGCACGCTGAGCACGATCGCGACGCCGGGCCACACCGCCAGCAGGGGCGCCTGGAAGAGCAGCGTCTGCGCCTCGGAGAGCATGCGGCCCCAGCTCGGGCGCGGCGGCTGCGTGCCCAGCCCCAGGTACGACAGCGCCGCCTCGGCGAGGATGGCGGTGGCGAAGGACACGCTCGCCTGCACGATGAGCTGGTTGGCGATGTTGGGCAGGACGTGGTCGAGCGTGATGCGCCAGCGGCTCTTGCCCGCGGCTCGTGCCGCGAGCACGTACTCGCGCGCCCACACCGCATTCGCCGCGCCGCGCGTGATGCGCGCGAACACCGGGATGTTGAAGATGCCGATGGCGACGATGCTCGTCACCAGCCCGGGCCCGTAGATCGCGGTCAGCATGATCGCGGTGAGCAGGGCCGGAAAGGCGAAGGTGAAGTCGGCCGCGCGCATCACCAGCTCCTCCACCCAGCCGCGGCGTGCGGCGGCGAGGCAGCCCAGCGCGACGCCCGCGAGCACGCCGATTCCCACCGCGATGACGCCGACGAGGATGCTCGCCTGCGCGCCCACGAGCAGTTGCGAGGCGACGTCGCGGCCGAAGGTGTCGGTGCCGAGCCAGTGCGTCGCGTCCGGCGGCCTCAACTTGAGCGCGATGTCGATCTCGGCGGGCGGATGCGGCGTCCACACGAGCGAGAGCGTCGCCGCCAGCACCAGCAGCAGCGTCAGCAGGCCGCCGACGACGAAGCTCGGATGACGCCTTGCGCGTGTGCGGAAACTCACGCCTGGCTCCGGCGCAGGCGCGGGTCGACGGCGGCGTAGAGCAGGTCGACGACGAAGTTGACGATGACCACGATCGCCGCGAGCAGCATGACGACGTCGCGCACGACGACGAGGTCGCGGTTGCTGATCGCCTGGAAAACGAGCCGCCCGATCCCGGGGAGCACGAACACGTTCTCGACCACGATGGTGCCGGTGACGAGGTTGGCGAACTGCAGGCCGCTCACCGTCAGCACCGGGATCATCGCGTTGCGCAGCACGTGGCGCCACATCGCCTGGCGCCGCGAGAGACCCTTGGCGCGCGCGGTGCGCACGTAATCCTCGCGCATCACCTCGAGCACCGCCGAGCGCGTCATGCGCGCGAGGATCGCCGCCTGCACCAGCGCCAGGCTCAGCGCGGGCAGCGCCAGCGCCAGCAGCGCCTGCCCCGGGCTGCCGCCCTCGTCCTCGGTCCAGCCCGGGAAGCCGCCGGCGCCGACCCACTGCAGCTTCACCGCGAAGAGCAGGATGAGCAGGATCGCGAACCAGAAGTTGGGCACCGCGATGCCGAGCTGGCTGGCCGCCATGACGCCGAAGTCGCCCGCGCGGTTGTGGTGTGCGGCGGCGTAGACGCCAAGCCCCAGTGCCAGCACGACGGTGAGCGTCATCGCCAGAACCGCCAGCGGCAGCGTCACGCGCAGGCGCTCGGCGATCAGCTCGGCGGTCGGCGTGCCGTAGCTGATGCTCTCGGCGCTCTGCCCTTGCAGCCAGCCGCCGACCCAGTCGAGATAGCGCGCCAGCGGGGGCCGGTCCAGCCCCATCTTCGCCTGCAGCGCGGCGATCGCCTCGGGCGTGGCGGTGTCGCCGAGGATCACCTCCGCGGCGTTGCCCGGTAGCAACTCGAGCACGGCGAAGACGAGCATCGAGGCCACGAGCAGGGTGGCCACGAAGGTGGCCAGGCGCTTGAGGAGGAAGGGGCCCATCGGCGGCGATGATGCCTCAACGGGCCGCCGCCCATGGAGGTCGCGTTCAGTCCACGCGGAAGTCCTGATCGAAGCGTTCGTGCCGGCTGGCCGCCGCGTAGAGGTCCGCCGCCAGCGTCGGGTCGCTGTAGATCAGGCGATCGGCCATGCGGCGCACCATGCTGGCGTCGGCGATGCGCGGCCTCTCCGGGGCGGTGATCCGGAAGAAGCCTCCGACCACATCTTGGATGCGCCCGACCAGGCCCGCGATGCGGGGTGTGGCGCTGGCGGCGAGATGGTGGGTCGGGAGGGTGTTCGAAACGCGCATGACGATTCCTGCAGATGGCATTCTGATGAGGGAATACCCTGAATTCTAGGGTTAACCCTAGATCTTGTGCAGGACAGGGTCATGCCCGCACCGGCCACATGTCCCCGACGGCGTTCAGCGCATCACGGTGGCCATGGCCTCGGCGGTGCGTTCGACGTTGCCGCTGTTCAGGCCGGCGATGCAGATGCGCCCCGAGCGGATGAGGTAGATGCCGAACTCGTCGCGCAGGCGGTCGACCTGTGCCGCCGAGAGGCCGGTGTAGCTGAACATGCCGCGCTGGCTCAGGAAGTGCCCGAGATCGCGCCCGGGCAGCCGTGCGCTCAGCAGGCCGTGCAGTCGACGCCGCATCTCCAGGATGCGCTCGCGCATCGCCGCGACGTCGGCCTCCCAGCTGGAACGCAAGGCCGGGTCGCCGAGGACGCGCGCGACGATGCCCGCGGCGTGCAACGGAGGACTCGAGTAGTTGCGGCGCACCGTCGCCTTGAGCTGCCCGAGCACGCGCTCGGCCTGGTCGGCATCCGCGCAGACCACCGAGAGTGCGCCGCAGCGCTCACCATAGACGCTCATGCTCTTGCTGAAGGAGTTGGCGATGAAGAAGGACAGCCCTGCCTCGGCGAGCGCGCGCGGTGCGTACGCGTCCTCCTCGATGCCTTCGCCGTAGCCCTGGTAGGCCAGATCCAGGAAGGGCAGCAGCGCGCGCGCCTTCAGCAGCGCGGCCAGTTCCTGCCACTGCGCGCGCGTGAGGTCGACGCCGGTGGGGTTGTGGCAGCAGGCGTGCAGCAGCACGATGCTGCGCGCGGGCAGGCCTTGCAGCGTCTGCAGCATGGCGTCGAACCGGACGCCACCGCTGGCGGCGTCGTAGTAGGGGTAGGCGTGCACGCGCAGCCCGGCACCCTCGAACATCGCGCGGTGGTTGTCCCAGGTCGGGTCGCTGACCCAGACCTCGCTGCCCGGGAACCAGCGCGCGATGAAGTCGGCGCCGACCTTCAGTCCGCCGCTGGAGCCGATGCTCTGCAGCGTCGCCACGCGGCCGCTTTGCAGCGCCTCGTGCCCGGCGCCAAAGAGCAAGGCCTGCACGGCGCTGCGTGCCGCCGCATCGCCTTCGATCGGCAGGTAGGGCTTGGCCCCGCCCTCGGCGAGCATTTGCGCCTCGGCCTGGCGCACGCAGTCCAGCACCGGAATGCGGCCGGCGTCGTCGAAGTAGATGCCGATCGAGACGTTGACCTTGTGCGCCCGCGGATCCTTCTGGAAGGCCTCGTTGAGGCCGAGGATGGGGTCGCCGGCGTAGGCGTCGAGGTGCTGGAACATGGCTGTGCGCGCTCGGGGCGCGGGTTGGGATCGGGGCGCGCAAGCATACGCGCGGCCGCCTTCAGTGGCCGCCGTCGATGCGCGCGATCGCCAGCAGCCGCTCGATCTCGTCGCGATGCACGACCGTGTTGTGCAGGTGCCAGCGGCGGATCAGCTCCATCGTGCCGGCCACCATCAGTCCGAACACGGCGATGGCCACGAAGGCCGACAGCCCCAGGCGCGTCATGCCCGCGTAGAAGGCGCCGAGGCCCAGGATGCAGGCCTGCTCGTTGAAGTTCTGCACCGCGATGGAGCGCCCGGCGCCCATCAGGTTGTGGCCGCGATGCTGCAGCAGCGCGTTCATCGGCACGATGAGGAAGCCGCAGAGCGCGCCCAGCACGATGAGGAAGGGCGCGGCCATCCAGGCGCTGCTGATGACGTTGAGGCCGATCATCAGGAAGCCGACCACGATGCCCAGCCTGAGAACGTTGGTCGCGCGGTCGAGCTTGGTCGTCACCGAGGCGGCGACGGCGCCGACGACCGAGCCGATGATCACCACCCCGGCGAGGTTGGAGGCCTGCGTCGTGCCGTAGCCCAGCGCCGCGGCGGCCCAGGCGAAGACGATCAGTCGCAGGTTGCCGAAGATGCCCCACAGCAGCGTTGTCGTCGCCAGCGTGATCTGGCCCAGCTTGTCGGCCCACAGCCGCGCGTTGCAGACGGCGAAGTCGCGCACCATGCTGGAAACGCTGCCGGTCATCGGGATCAGCGGCGCGCTCGTGCGCGGGATGTAGAGGTTGATGACCGCGGCGATGAGGTAGACGACGGCGATGACGACGATTGCGGCCTCCGGGGGGGTGTCGATGCCGGTGTCGATCAAGGGCAGGTCCAGGCCCAGCAGCAGCGGCGCCAGCCGCGGGCCGACGAGCTGACCCCCGAGCAGAATGCCCAGGATGATCGACGCCACCGTCAACCCCTCGATCCAGCCGTTGCCCTTGACGAGCTGCGAGGGCGGCAGCAACTCGGTGAGGATGCCGTACTTGGCCGGCGAGTAGGTCGCCGCCCCCAGACCGACCACCGCGTAGGCCAGCAGCGGATGCGTGCCGAAAAGCATCATCAGGCAGCCGACGATCTTGATGCCGTTGGAGACGAACATCACCCGGCCCTTGGGGATGCTGTCGGCGAAGGCGCCGACGAAGGGCGCGAGCACGACGTAGAAGAGCGCGAACATCGGCGCCAGCGCGGGCGTCTGCCATTGTGGCGCCTGGCTTTCGAGCAGCAGCTCGACCGCGGCCACGAGTAGCGCGTTGTCGGCCAGCGAGCTGAAGAACTGCGCCGACATGATGGTCGAGAAGCCTTTTTTCATCGCATCGCGCGCATCCGGCGCGGCGGTCGACCCGCCCTCGCCCACACTCCAGTCTCTCGGATCGAAACAAAGTCGCCAGCTTGCCTGGCCCCGTGCGGGAACGATGCAGCGCAGCCCATGGCCCATGGGGCAAGCGCCCCGGGGCGCGCGGGTTATAGCATGCGGTTACAGACGGCGTCGCTGGCAGAATCCGCGCCCATGCCACGCCCGATCGAGGCGCTCGTCCACACTGCCGCGCTCGCGCACAACCTTGCGCGCGCGCGCGCCGCCGCGCCCGAGGCGCGCGTGTGGGCGGTGGTGAAGGCCAACGCCTACGGCCACGGCATCGAGCGCGCGTTCGAGGGCCTGCGAGGCGCCGACGGCTTCGCGCTGCTGGACCTCGCCGAAGCCGAGCGCGTGCGCGCCCTGGGATGGCGCGGCCCGGTGCTGCTCCTCGAGGGCTGCTTCGAGCCGCGCGACCTCGAGCTGTGCTCGCGCCTGAACCTCTGGCACGTCGTGCACCACGCGGCGCAGATCGACTGGCTGGCGGCGCACAAGACGAAGGCGCCGCAGCGCGTGTTCCTGAAGATGAACAGCGGCATGAACCGCCTGGGCTTCCGCCCCGAAGCCTTTCGCGCCGCCTACGCGCGCCTGCAGGCGCTGCCGCAGGTCGACGAGATCTCCCTCATGACGCACTTCGCGGACGCCGACGGGCCGCGCGGCATCGCGCAGCCGCTCGCCGTGTTCGAGGCCGCGACGCAGGACCTGCCGGGCGAGCGCAGCCTCGCCAACAGCGCGGCCATGCTGCGCCATGGTGCGGCGGCCGGCGGACCGACCGGCGCCGCGGTGCGCAGCGACTGGGTGCGCGCGGGCATCCTCGTCTACGGCAGTGCGCCGGACTTTCCCGCGCACGACATCGCGCACTGGGACCTGCGTCCGACGATGACGCTGCGTTCGCGCCTCATCGCCACGCAGGCGCTGCAGCCCGGCGACAGCGTGGGCTACGGCGGCCGCTTCACGGCCGAGGTGCCGATGCGCATCGGCATCGTTGCCTGCGGCTACGCCGACGGCTATCCGCGCCACGCCGGCAACGGCACGCCGGTGCTGGTCGACGGCGTGCGCACCGGCATCGTCGGCCGCGTGTCGATGGACATGCTGGCGGTCGACCTGGAGCCGCTGCCGCAGGCTGGCGTGGGCAGCGAGGTCACGCTCTGGGGCCGGTCGAGCACGGGCGCGGTGCTGCCCATCGATGAAGTCGCCCACGCTGCCGCTACCATCGGCTACGAGCTCATGTGCGCACTGGCGCAGCGGGTGCCGGTGCGGGTCGTCGTTTGAGCCGGGCCCACCAACACGCGTCCGTGCAGGGCGCCATCTCCAGGAGACAAGGACATGGGCATTCTCGGAACCATCGTCGTCGGCCTCATCGTTGGCGTGCTCGCGCGCTTCCTGCTTCCCGGCGAGCAGAAGATGGGGCTCATCCTCACCATTCTGCTGGGCATCGGCGGTTCGCTGCTGGCGGGATTCGTCGGCCAGGCGATGGGCTGGTATGCGCCCGGACAGGGCGCGGGCTGGGTCGCCTCGGTGCTTGGCGCGATCGTGCTGCTCGTCCTCGTGCAGAAGCTGCGCGGCAGCGGCGGCAGCTCCAAGCAGCCGCGACCGTGAAGCCGCCGCGCCTGACCGAGGCCGACGTGCAGTGGAGCGCGGTGCGTGCGCAGGGCGCGGGCGGGCAGAACGTCAACAAGGTCAGCAACGCGGCGCAGCTGCGCTTCGACATCCGCGCCTCGGCCTTGCCCGAGGCGGTGAAGCAGCGCCTGCTGGCCTGGCCCGATGGGCGCATCAACGCCGAGGGTGAGGTCGTCGTCAAGGCGCAGGACCATCGCAGCCTGGCCCTGAACCGCCGCGCGGCACTGGTGCGGCTGCAGGCCCTGGTGGACGCTGCGGCTGCCGTGCCACGGCGGCGCGTGGCCACGCAGCCAACGCTCGCCTCGCGGCGGCGCCGCCTGCAGGCCAAGCGCGAGCGCGCCGAGCTCAAGGCCGCACGCGGCCGCGTGCACGAGCCGCGCGCCTGAGGCGCCGCCGCGCACAATGCGCGGCATGGCGAAATCCGTCTACACCTGCCGCGAATGCGGCGGCAGCAGTCCCAAGTGGCTCGGCAAGTGCCCGCACTGCGAGGCCTGGAACACGCTGGACGAAGGCCCGGCGGAGCCGGGTGCGGGCGCGAGGAAGCGCTTCCAGCCGCTGGCGCGCGCGCAGCCGGTGGCCACGCTCTCCGAGATCGACGCCGCCGACGTGCAGCGCACGCCCACGGGCCTGGCCGAGCTCGACCGCGTGCTCGGCGGCGGCATCGTTCCCGGCGGCGTCGTCCTCATCGGTGGCGACCCGGGAATCGGCAAGAGCACGCTGCTGCTGCAGGCGCTGGACGCCCTGTCGGCACAGATGAAGGTGCTCTACGTCACCGGCGAGGAGAGCGGCGCGCAGGTGGCCTTGCGCGCGCGACGCCTGGGCCTGGCCGGCCAGGGCGTGCGCGTTCAGGCCGAGATCAACCTCGAGCGCATCCTCGCGACCATCGCCGCCGAGCGACCCGCCTTCTGCGTCATCGACTCGATCCAGACGCTCTACTCCGAGCAGCTTGCCTCGGCGCCGGGATCGGTGGCGCAGGTGCGCGAGTGCGCCGCGCAGCTCACGCGCGTGGCCAAGACCAGCGGCTGCAGCCTGGTGCTGGTCGGTCACGTCACCAAGGAAGGCGCGCTCGCCGGGCCGCGCGTGCTCGAGCACATCGTCGACACCGTCCTCTATTTCGAAGGCGACACGCACAGCAGCTTCCGCCTCGTGCGCGCGATCAAGAACCGCTTCGGCGCCGTCAACGAGATCGGCGTCTTCGCGATGACCGAGAAGGGCCTCAAGGGTGTGGGCAATCCGAGCGCGATCTTCCTCTCCACCCACGGCGCGCCGGTGCCGGGCTCCTGCGTGCTGGTGACGCTGGAAGGCACGCGCCCGCTGCTGGTGGAGATCCAGGCGCTGGTGGATGGCGGTGGCGGCAGCCCGCGGCGGCTCTCGGTCGGCCTGGACCGCGACCGTCTGGCGATGCTGCTGGCGGTGCTCCATCGCCACGCCGGGGTGGCCTGCATGGATCAGGACGTGTTCGTCAACGCCGTCGGCGGCGTGCGCATCGGCGAGCCCGCGGCCGACCTGGCGGTGCTGCTCGCGATCCAGAGCAGCCTGCGCGGCCGCGCCCTGCCGCGCGGCTTCATCGCCTTCGGCGAGGTCGGGCTGGCCGGCGAGGTGCGACCGGCGCCGCGCGGCCAGGAGCGCCTGCGCGAGGCCGCCAAGCTGGGCTTCGGCATCGCCGTCGTTCCCAAGGCGAACGCGCCGAAGAAGGCGCTCTTCGAGGGCCTGGAGATCCACGCCGTCGAGCGCATCGAGCAGGCGATGGAGATCGTGCGTGGCTTGTAGCGCCGCCGTTCCGGCCGCGTCCGGTGCGCCCGTGTCACGCGGAGCGTGTTCATGAATCCTGTCTTCGGCTGGGGCCTGGTGGTGCTCGCGGTCGCCCTCGGCTACCTGCGCTGGGGCTGGCAGGGCGTGGTGCTGGCGGTGACGATGATCGTCTTCTGGCTGCTGCTGCAGTTCGGCCGCGCATTGCGTGCGCTGCGCGACGCCTCCGCGCGGCCGCCGGGAACCACCGACAACGCGGTGATGCTGCACGCCCGCCTGCGCCCCGGAATGCGCTTGCTGCGGATCCTGCCGCTGGCCGGCAGCCTCGGGCAGAAGCTGGCCGACGATCCCGAGACCTACGTCTGGAGCGATGCCGGCGGCGACCGCGTGCGCGTGCAGTTGCGCGCCGGGCGCACGGTCGCGGTCGAACTCGAGCGCGCCGCCGCGCACACGGCCGACGACGCCGTGGGGCGAGCGCCGGGGATGGCATCCCCGGCGCCCTAGAATCGATCTTCCCTGCACCTGCTCGAGGACCCCCGATGTCGATGTCCGACCGCGATGGCCAGATCTGGATGGACGGCAAGCTCGTCGACTGGCGCGACGCGAAGATCCACGTGCTCACGCACACGCTGCACTACGGCTGCGGCGCCTTCGAGGGCGTGCGCGCCTACAACACCGCCCACGGCACGGCGATCTTCCGCCTGCGCGAGCACACCGAGCGGCTCTTCAACAGCGCCAGGATCCTGCGCATGAAGATCCCCTTTACCCCCGAGCAGGTGATGCAGGCGCAGATCGAGGTCGTCAAGGCCAACAAGCTCGAGAGCTGCTACCTGCGCCCGCTGGTGTGGATCGGCGACGAGAAGCTCGGCGTCAGCCCCAAGGGCTGCACCATCCACCTCATGGTCGCCGCCTGGTCCTGGGGCGCCTACCTGGGCGAGGAGGGCCTGCGCCGCGGCATCCGCGTGAAGACCAGCAGCTACACGCGCCACCACGTCAACATCACGATGACGCAGGCCAAGGCGGTGAGCAACTACAGCAACTCCATCCTCGCCAACATGGAGGTCACCGAGGACGGCTACGACGAGGCGCTGCTGCTCGACTCGGCCGGCTTCGTCAGCGAGGGTGCCGGCGAGAACATCTTCGTCGTCAGGGATGGCGTCGTCTACACGCCGGACCTCTCCGCCGGTGCGCTCAACGGCATCACGCGCAACACCGTGTTCGCGATCTGCGCCGACCTGGGGCTGAAGCTGGTGGAGAAGCGCATCACGCGCGACGAGGTCTACATCGCCGACGAGGCCTTCTTCACGGGCACCGCCGCCGAGGTGACGCCGATCCGCGAACTCGACCGCGTGCAGATCGGTGCCGGCGAGCGCGGCCCGGTGACGGAGAAGATCCAGTCGGCCTTCTTCGACATCGTCGGCGGCCGCAATCCGAAGTACGCGGCCTGGCTGGCCAGGGTTTGAAGGAGTGCGCGATGAGCGAGAAGCCGAGGGTGGTCGTGGAACTCGCGACCAAGGACCTGCTGGGCCCGGGCGTCACGCATTGCCCGAACCCGGCGATGCCGCTGTGGAGCAACCATCCGCGCGTCTACCTCGATCTCACGCACGGCCCGGCGGCGTGCCCGTACTGCGGCACCGCCTACCGCCTGAAGGCCGGCGAGAAGCTGCACGCCGCGCACTGACGGGCGCGCCACGGGGCAGGGCAGGGCACGGCGGCATGGCGCGCCAGAGGATGTCCCGGTCGGCGTTGCCGACCCGCGCCGAGGACGTCGAGGCGCAGTATTACGACGCGCTGCAGAACGGCGACCTCGAGCGCTTGATGGCGGCCTGGGCGGACGAAGAGGAGATCGTCTGCATCCATCCCGGCGGGCAGCGCGTGATCGGGCCGATGGCCGTGCGCGCGAGCTTCGAGGCCATCCTCGCCGATGGCGGCGTCGCCGCCGTTCCCGAGCAGGTGCGGCGCCTGCAGGGTGCCGGCGTGGCCGTGCACCACCTCGTCGAACGCCTGCGCGTGTCCACGCAGGAGGGGCCGCGCCAGGCCTACGTCATGGTTACCAACGTGTTCGTGCATACGGCGCAGGGCTGGCGCATGGTCGCGCATCACGCCAGCCCCGCGGGCGCCGAGCCGCCTGCGATGGTGCAGGAGTGGCCTTCGACCGTGCATTGAGCGCGCCGCGGGCTGTCGCCCGTGCGCGCGATCGAAGCCCTTGCCGGGCCTAGGGCGCAGCGATGGACGCGATCGTCGAGGCGGCGCTGCGCAGGTGGCCCAAGGTGCCGCATTGCCACGGCTGGCTGGCGCTGGATGCGCGCGGCGACTGGTACATGCGCGACGAACGCGCGCAGGCTGCGGGCGAATTCCCGCGCGTCAAGGGCAGCCGCATCCGGCACGAGAAGCTGCTGGCCTTCATCCACCGCAACTACGCCGCCGACGAGCACGGTGCCTGGTATTTCCAGAACGGACCGCAGCGCGTCTACGTCGAACTCGAAGCCGCGCCGTGGGTCTGGCGGCTGCAGGCCGGAGACGATGCGGCTCACCCTTCGGTGCACGCGCATACCGGGCAAGGCGCCGAGGTGAGATCGGCGTGGCTGGACGAAAAGGGGCGCTTGTTCCTGCTCGGGGACCTCGGCTTCGGGCTCGTGCACTCGCTCGACATGGCGGTGGCCGCCGATGCGCTCGAGGCCGGCGCCTGGACCCTGCAGGAACTGCCGTTCGCGGCGATGCCGCAGCGCTTCGGCTACCGGCTGCGGCCGCAGCCCTGAGCCAGGCCGCACGCGCCTGCGTGCGGCTTCAGCCGGGAGCGCTCGCGGCCTCGGCGGGCTCCGGTGCCGCCGGCTCGGCGAACTTGCCGCCGCCCTCGTTGGCCATGTACACGACCGCGCGGCCGATCTCGTAGTCGGAATACTGGCCGCCACCCTGGGGCGACATTGCGCCCTTGCCCTTGAGCGCAGACTGCAGCAGCACCTCGTAGCCGCCGGCCAGCCGCGGACTCCAGGCGGCGGCGTCGCCGAGCTTGGGCGCACCGGCCACGCCCGTGCCATGACAAGCGGCACACTGACCTTGGTAGACCTGCTCGCCGGTGTGGACGACCTTGGGCGCCGAGGCGTCGTGCAATTCGACCATGCCCACCGGCTGGATGCGTTGTGCCGTCGCTTCGGCGCTCATGCTGGTGCTGCCGGCACCGGTGCGCTCCTGCTGGTCGACGCAGCGCGTGAGCATCATGATGACGATGACCGGCACGAGGAAGGAACCCACCACGGTCCAGATCAACTGCTTCGGCGTCTTGATCGGACCCTCGTGATGGGATTGGGCTTCGGCCGGGTTCTCGCTCATGGGATCCTCGCGTGGGGTGGTGCGCGCGTTCTACGTTCTGGGGCGCTGCGGCGCAAAAAAGTATAGTGGCTCGATCCAAGTCGCTTGCCACGCGGGAGAACCCGATGAGGCGGGCGCATACAATCCGCGGTTCGCCCGGCGACCGTGGTGAAGTGGATATCATGCGGCCCTCCGAAGGCCGCGTCGCAAGTTCGATTCTTGCCGGTCGCGCCATCCGGGCCAGACGAAGACCCTTGCCGCGCATCGCGGTACCGCAGCCGGCGTGCCAAGGCGCGCCGCGGTCGGGGTGGCGCCGCTGCGTCACCGTTCCAGCCCAGGAAAGGAACCCTCATGCGATGCATCCGCCTTGCGCTCTGCGCGTTCGTCTGTTCGACGGCCGCCGCCGCGGTCGCGGCCCAGGCGACGGTGAAGAACGACGGCAAGTGGCGTGCCGCGCTCGGCGTCGGTGCCAGCCACGCCGGCGGCAACACACGCGAGGCGAGCTTGTCGCTCACGGCCGATGCCGTGCGCGCGACGGCCCGCGACAAGATCAGCCTTTACGGCAATGCCCAGTACGCGCGCAGCGAAGGCGTGACGACGAGCGACCAGGGGCGCCTGGGCGGGCGCTGGGACGATGACCTGGACGCGCACTGGTTCGGCTTCGTCGGGCTGGATTTCGAGCGCAACCGTTTCGCCAACGTGAAGCTGCGCGGGCTCGCCAGCGCCGGTCTGGGCCGCCACCTGCTGAAGAGCGAGGATCACGGTTTCGACGTCTTCGCCGGCCTGGGCGTGTCCGAGGACCGCTACGTCGAGCCGACGCTGATCGACGGCCGAGTGCGCGGCGCCTACCGCTACGCTTCGTTGCTGGTGGGCGAGGAGTCGACGCACCGCCTGAGCGAGAGCACATCCTTCAAGCAGCGGCTTGCGCTGGTGCCGAACCTGAGGAACCGCGGCGAGTACCGGGCGAACTGGGATGCCGGCCTCGCCGTGGCGATGAGCAAGACCATGAACCTGAATCTCGGCTTCGCGCTCACGCACAACAGCGAACCCGGCCCGGGGCGCAAGTCCACCGATACACTGCTGACCACGGGCATCTCGGTGAAGTTCGAGTAGCCGGGGGGGACGCACCGGCGGCCGAGGGCGGTGCCCGCATGCCGTCGAAGCCCGAGCCGAGGACGATGCCGATGCACTCCTCACCGCCTTTCGCACCGCGCGCCTTGCGATCGCGTCGCGCGCCTCGTGCGCCTCGCGCGCGTCTTCGGCACACCGTCGCTGTCGCGACGCTGCTGCTCGTGGGGTGCGGCACGCCGCCGGTGCGCGACGGCCTGCCGTCCTCGATCCCGGCCGACATCGACCGCGTTGCCGACGCCGTGCCGCGCGTCGAAACGCTGCGCAGCGGCGGCCCGAACAAGCCCTACGAGGCGCTGGGGCGTCGCTATGTCCCGGCGACGAGCGACATCGCCTGGCGTGAGATCGGCCTGGCCTCCTGGTACGGCAGCAAGTTCCACGGCCGCGCAACCGCCAGCGGCGAGATCTACGACATGTTCGCGATGACCGCCGCGCACCCGACGCTGCCGATCCCGAGCTTCGCGCGCGTGCGCAACCGGGCCAACGGGCGCGAAGTGATCGTGCGCGTGAACGATCGCGGCCCCTTCGTCGCCGGCCGCGCGATCGATCTCAGCTATGCGGCGGCGCGGCGCCTGGGCCTGCTCGCCGGTGTCGCCACGGTCGAGATCCTGCGGCTGACGAACGACATGATCCGCAGCGGCACCTGGGCCGGCACGCACGCGACGCCCGCCCCCGTCGCACCCGTGCCCGAGGGGATCGCAGGACCAGACCCGCTGGGCGCCCTGCTCGTCGAGCGCGGGCTGGCGCCGGACTCGCCAAGCCCGCGCGCGCCACCCTGAGGGCGCCGGATCAGGCCTGTACCAGGCGCGTGATCTGCGCGGGCGTCGGCGCCGGCCAGCCGGCCTCGCGGCAGGTGCGCACGATGGCCTCGTTGGTGTCGAAGTAGACCTGCCAGTAGTGGTCGGTGTGCGTGTACGGGCGCACGGCGATCACCGCGCCGACGAGGTTGATGTCGAGCAGGCTGATCTCGGGCGCCATTTCGGTGCTGACGTTGGGGATCTTGGCCACCGCGGCCGTGAGGCGCTCGATGGCCTCCAGCGGATCGACGCCGGCGGCGAGCTGCGCGATGCGCTCTACGCGGCGCACCGGCAGCGACGAGTAGTTCTGGATGGTGTCGCCGAAGACCTTGCCGTTGCCGACGATGGTCATCACGTTGTCGGGCGTCACCAGCGTGGTGCCGAACAGGCCCAGCTCGTGCACGGTGCCGGTGACGCCGGCGATGCTGACGAAGTCGCCGACCTTGAACGGCCGCAGCACGAGCATGAAGGCGCCGGCGGCGAAGTTGCCCAGCAGCCCGCTCCAGGCCGCGCCGATCGCGACGCCAGCGCCGGCCAGCATGGCCGCGAAGCTCGTCGTCTCGATGCCGAAGTAGCCCAGGATGCCGAGGACGAGCGCGATGTTCAGCGCGATCGCGACGATGCTGCCGAGGTACTTGGTCAGCGTCGGGTCCGCCTGGTTGCGGCTCATGCCGGCCTGGATCAGGCCGACTACCTTGCCGATGAGCCAGCGGCCGACGACCCAGAAGGCGATCGCCGCCAGCACCTTGATGGCGAGCTCGATCACCGTGGTGCCGAGAAAGGTCTGGATCGATTGCAGGTTCATGTTGCGCGTCCTCCTGGCGCTTGTGGGGTGCGCGATGCTAGGACGCGCGCGGTGTCGACGCACGCGGCGGCGGCGCTTTTCGGGGTGGGGCCGAGCGCCGCGCCGGGGAATCCCCGAGGCGGCGGCCGGCCGACCCGGGAAACCCGAAGACCAGAGGGGCCGTCGCAGGCTGCGCGGCGCATGCGGTGCGCCGCCGGAGCGAGGACTACAACCCCTCGAGGACGCCGCGCTGCGCTGCGGGCGCGTGGCATTGTGCGCGCGCATGCCGGCGACGAGGTCGGCATGGCAGGGCTTCATGCAAAACTCGCGTCTTGTGGCCTGGAGCGAATCCGGGCGGGAGTGGGTATGTCGTATCAGTGGGGCCCGCAGGGCCCCGCGTTCGAGGTCGCCGGGATCTACCGCAGCGAGAACCTCGCGCTGCTCGTGCGCGCCGCGCTGCTGCTCGTGCTGGCGCTGCTCGTGCTGCTGCCGGTGCTGATGGATGTGAGCTTCCCGCGCTGGTTTCCGACCAGGCTGCTGCGCCTGCCGCAGGAGGGGCAGGGGCTGCACGGGGCACTCGGCCTGCTGCTGCTTGCCCTGGCTGCGATCGACCTTCTGCGTCTCTCGCGCCAGCGGGCGCTGCGCCTGCTGCCCGGGCAACCCGGGCCGCTGGTTCCGGTGCTGCGCTCGGCCAATACGCCCAACCCCGAGGCCGAACCGCTGGCGACCCTGCTCGGCGGCGGTACGGTCGCGCCGCCGTCGAACGCGACGCACTGGCCGTTGCTGACGCGGCTGTCGCCCACGCTCCTTGCCGCACCCCCGGCCTTGCGGGAGTGGATGGCACAGCGTCTGGTGCATTTGACGTGGATCGCCGGCCTGGCGCTGGCCCTGCTGGTCACACGCGCGCTCATGCCGCCGCCGGGAGTGGCGGTGATGGGCGCGCTGTGCGTGGGCATGGCCGCCTTCGTGCTGCTGCGCGCCCGCCAGGCCGCGCGCGCCGCACCGCGGCCGCGCGCGGTGGCGTTGCAACTGGGGCTGACGCTTCTGGCCGGGCTGGCGGCGAGCCGGGCCCCGCAGGCGCTGACGGCGCCGCTGGCGGCAGCAGGCCTGGCCGAAGGTGCCGCGCTGATGCTTGCCGCGCTGCTGCTCACCGAACTCGTTGCGCTGGCGGCGGGCCTCGTGGTCGCCGAGCGGCCGCTGAGCACCGGCCCTGCGCCGGCGCCGTGCAGCGTGGCGATTGCCGCCGATCCCGAGCGCGTGCAGCAGGAGCTCGAGCGCGAACTGCATCGCTATTGGAGCGAGGGCGTGCCCAACCGGCGCTACCTCTGGCAGAGCAACCAGGTGGAGCACCGCAGCACCGGCGCGGGCTTCGAGATGTCGTCGCTGGAGGAGTCGCAGCCCCTGCCGGCGGCCACGGCGGCGCCGGTCGGCAGCGGCGGCGTGCGCCGTCCCTGGTTGCTCGGGCTGCTGGCGCTCGGGCTGGCGTTCACGCTCATCGGCGGCCTGCTGTGGGGCGTCGTGGTGTGGTCGCAGCTGCAGCGCGCGCCGCAGCCCTGGCGCATGGGCAGCGCGGCGGTGTTGTTCTTCTTTGCCGGCGGCTATGCGCTGCGCGTGGCCCATCTGCTGTGGAGCCGGGTCGAGGCGCGGTCGCTGCTGCTGCGCCTGCAGTGCAGCAGTGCCGGGGCTTCCACGGTGCAGTTGCGCTGGGAGGTCGCGCGTGCGCGTTCGGCGTTCTACGCCGCGAGCGAGCATGTCCCGGGCAGTCGCGTGCTGCTCGAGCTGGCGAGCGACGAGGACGCGGCGCGCCGCAGCGCGCAGCAGGTCAAGCGTTACGCCGAGAAGATCAACACCGCGGAGGCGCGGGACTCGCGCCCGCCGTCGCCTGCGCCGTCGCCCGCGCCTGCTGCGCCTGCTGCGCCTGCCGGGCGGCGCTTTTGCGTCGACTGCGGCGAATCCATCCCCGCCGCGGCGCGCTTCTGCCCCCGCTGCGGCGAGCGCCAGCGGGGCGTCTGAGGTGCGGCGCTCGTGCTTGCACCCTTTCACTTCGACAACAGCTTCGCGCGCGAGCTCGAAGGCCTGTACGTGCCTTGGGCGCCGACGCCTGCGCCCGCGCCCCGGCTGCTGCTGCTGAACCTGGCGCTGGCCGAGGAACTCGGCCTGGACGCGGCGGCGCTGCAGGGCGCGGCGGGCGCCGCCCTCTTGGGCGGCACACGCGTTCCCGACGGCGCGGCGCCGCTGGCGCAGGCGTACGCCGGGCACCAGTTCGGCGGCTTCAGCCCGCAGCTTGGGGATGGGCGTGCGCTGCTGCTGGGCGAGGTGATCGACCGCCACGGGCGCCGCCGCGACATCGCCTTCAAGGGCTCGGGCCGCACTCCCTTCGCGCGCGGTGGCGATGGCCAGGCCGCGCTCGGCCCCGTGCTGCGCGAGTACCTGATGGGCGAGGCCATGCACGCGCTCGCCGTGCCGACGACGCGCGCGCTGGCGGTGGTGGCCACCGGCGCGCCGGTGTTTCGCGAGCGCGAGCTGCCCGGCGCGGTGCTGACGCGCGTGGCGGCCAGCCACTTGCGCGTGGGCAGCTTCGAGTTCTTCGCCGCCCGCGGGCAGCGTGACGCGTTGCGGCGCCTGGCCGAATACGCGATCGCACGGCATGACCCCGACCTGGCGGACCGCGAGGACCGCTTCCTCGGGTGGCTGGAAGCGGTGGCACGGCGACAGGCGCGGCTGGTGGCGCAATGGATGAACCTGGGCTTCATCCACGGCGTGATGAACACCGACAACGTGACGATCAGCGGCGAGACCATCGACTACGGCCCCTGCGCCTTTCTCGAGGCCTACGACCCGGCGACCGTCTTCAGCTCGATCGACCACGACGGCCGCTACGCCTTCGGCAACCAACCCGGAATCGCGCGCTGGAACCTCGCGCGCCTGGCCGAGGCCTTGCTGCCGCTCCTCGCCGACGAGGCGGAGGCGGCCGTGGCCTTGGCAAGGCCGGTGGTCGACGCCTTTCCGGCCTGGTTCGACGAGGCCTGGCGCGCAGGCCAGCGCGTCAAGCTGGGCCTGGCGGGCGCGCAGCCGGGGGACGCCGCGCTCGCCGACGACTGGCTCGCGCTGCTGCAGGAGCAGCAGGTCGACTTCACGCTCGCCTGGCGCGCGCTGGCCGACTTTGCCGATGGCGACGACGCGCCGCTGCAGGCGCTCGTCGTCGACCGCGCGGCGCTGCAGGACTGGACTGCGCGCTGGCGCGCGCGGCTGGTCGCCGAAGGCGCGCCGCCGCACGTCCGCGCCGCTGCGATGCGCCGCGCGAGCCCCTGGGTGATCCCGCGCAACCACCGCGTCGAGGCGGCGCTGGCCGCGGCGGTCGACGGCGGCGACCTGGGACCCTTCGAGCACCTGCTGGCCGTGCTGCGCCGGCCCTACGAGGCTCAACCCGGGGAAGAGGCCTTCACCGAGCCCGCGGCGCGCGAACTGACCGCCCGCTACCGCACGTTCTGCGGCACCTGAGGTCCGTCTCCCGCCATCGTCTTCAATTCGACCGCACCTGCTCGCGCAGCGTGAAGACGACGCGATCGAGCTCGGCCCGAGCCATCACGGCCGCCGTCACCCCTTCGTCCTCCGAGCCCTGCTCGAACCAGTCCGCGGCGACTCGCAGCGTCGCCGCAAGCTGCCGCGCGCCCAGGTTCTCGGCCGTCGCTGCGAACGAGAGCAGGACGCCGCGCGTGGCGACGAGGTCGCCCGCGTTCGCACCGAGCATCGCCTGCAGCAGCGCCGTGCGTCCTTGCTGCTCGAACGCCAGCGCGAGCCCCACCGCGGCATGCAGCGTCGGCGTGCGGTCCGCGCGCTGCAGCGCGCGCAGCCGCTCCTCGAGGCGGTGTCGGTCGACCGTGTAGCGCGTGCGCTGCAAGTGGTTGCGCAGCAGCATGGCGCGGCCAAGAACGATGTGCATGCGCTCGGCGAGGACCGGCTTGGCCAGGCAGGCGGCGAAGCCGTCGGCCAGCGCGAGCGCGCGGTCCTCCGGCGTCACATGCCCGCTGACGGCGACCACGGGGAGGCTCGGCGCGCGTGTCGAGTACTCGTGCGAGCGGATCAAGGTGAGCAGCTGGCGGCCGTCCAGCTCGGGCAGCCGCAGCGCGAGGCAGACGAGGTCGGCGTCGCCGGACAGCATCGCGGGCAGGGCCTGCGTCGTGCCGGTGTAGGGCCTGACCTCACAGCCCAGGTGCGCCAGCAGCCCGGCCTGCGCGGCGACCGAGGCCGCGTCGTCGTCGACGACAATGACCTTCATCCTCATGGGGATCGCGCGGAAGTGGGATGTGCGCGCGGATGCACGCCTGATATTCTGATCCGCGTAAGACATTCATGGGCGCGCGGCCAGGCAGCATGTGCCGGACGCCCGGATGTCCCAGGGACAACGGATGACGCCCGATGACCGAGCCCTCGAGAAGAGCCCGCGCCTCCAGGCTTGCCGGGCGCGTCGATGCCCATCCGGCCGAACCACAGCCGAAGGCTCCGTCTTCGCGCAGTGCGCTCTTCGGGAGCCCGGAGTTCCTCTTTCGCCGCGCGCACCAACTGGCCGCGGCGACGTTCTCCGAGTCCTGCCGCCATCTGGATATCACACCCTCCCAGTATGCCGTGCTGTTCATGCTGCGCGAGGTCAGGGACGCGAGCCAGAACGAGCTCGGGCGCATGGTTGCGCTCGACCGTTCGACCACATCGGTCGTGCTGCGCTCGCTGCGCGAGCGCGGCCTCGTGCAGGAGCATGCCGATGCCGCGGACCTGCGCAAGAAGCGGCTTCAGCTGACCGATGCCGGCCGGCTGCTGCTGGGCGAGGCCGAGCGCCTGTGCGCGGGCCCGAGCCGGCAGCTGCTGAACATGCTGGGCCAGGAGAAGGCCGCGCAGCTGCTTGACCTGCTCGTCGAGCTTGCGAACGCCTCCCGCTCGGACTGAAGCCTGCGACATCGGCGCGCGGGCCCTCATCGCCCGTTTGCGAGCGCCTCGAAGGCGGGCAGCGGCATCGGGCGGCCGAAGAGGTAGCCCTGCTGGCGCGGGCACCCCATCGCCACCAGCAGGCGATGCTGCTCTTCGGTCTCGACGCCCTCGGCGATGACGTCGATGCCCAGACTGCTCGCGAGCCCGATGATGGTCTGCACGACGACGGCATCGGAGCGGCTCTGGGTGAGGTTGCGCACGAAGGACTGGTCGATCTTGAGCTGGTCCAGCGGCAGCCGCGTCAGATAGGACAGCGAGGACTGGCCGGTGCCGAAGTCGTCCAGCGCCAGGCGCACGCCGAGCGCGCGCAGCGTGCGCATGGTCGCGACGACCTCGTCGACGTCGACGAGGATCAGGCTCTCGGTGATCTCGAGCTTGAGCTGGCCGACTGCCGGCCCGAGTTGCTGCACGATGTCGCGCACGGTGTCGCAGAAGTCGGCCTTGCGGAACTGGCGGGCGCTGACGTTGACGGCGAGATGCAGCGCCGGCCATCCCGGGCGCCCGCTCCAGGCGCAGAGCTGCCGCGCGGCGGCCTCGAGCACCCAGGTGCCGATGTCCACGATGAGGTCGCTTTCCTCGGCCAGCGGGATGAAGACGCCCGGCGGGATGCTGCCCCGGGTCTCGTGGTTCCAGCGCAGCAGCGCTTCGGCGCCGGTCACCGTGCCGTGCTCGTCGACCTGTGGCTGGAAGTGCAGCTCGAGCTGCTGCAGCTCCAGCGCCCGGCGCAGGTCCGATTCCAGCTCGATGCGCTGCTCGAGCTCCGCGTGCAGCGCGGGGTCGAAGAAGCGGTAGGCGTTGCGACCCGCGCGCTTGGCGACGTACATCGCGCTGTCGGCGCGCTTGAGCAACTCGTCCGCGCCGTGCTCCGCGCCGCGGAAGAGGTTGATGCCGATGCTGGGCGAGGTGTGGTGCCGCAGCTTGCCCAGCAGGAAGGGCTTGTTGAGCTCGCAACGCATGCTCTCCGCCAGCCGCTCCGCCTGCGCGCCGGCGCTGGAAGCCTCCGCACTCAGCCCGGTGACGAGGACGACGAACTCGTCGCCGCCCTGGCGCGCCACGGTGTCGTCGCTGCGCACGCCCGCGCTCAGCCGCGCGGCGACCTCCTGCAGCAGCTGGTCGCCGACGTCGTGCCCCTTGCTGTCGTTGAGCTCCTTGAAGTTGTCGAGGTCGATGAACAGCAGCGCGGCGTGGCGGCCGCTGCGCGCGCTGGTCGCGATCGCCTCGTGGATGCGGTCGCGCAGCAGGCGCCGGTTGGGCAGCTTGGTGAGCGGGTCGAAGAAGGCCAGCGAGCGGATCGTCTCGTCGGCGCGCTTCTTCTCGGTGATGTCGGTGAAGACGGCAACGTAGTTCGTCGTGCGCCCCTGCTCGTCGCACACCGCGGTGATGCTCAGCCACTGGGGGTAGACCTCGCCGCTCTTGCGGCGGTTCCAGATCTCGCCCTGCCAGTGGTGCTCGCGCGCGAGCGCGGCGTGCATCGCGGCGTAGAAGGCCGGTCCGTGGCGGCCCGAGCGCAGCAGCTCGGCCATGGTGCGGCCGCGTGCCTCGTCGATGGCGAAGCCGGTGATGCGCGTGAACGCCGGGTTGACGCGCAGGATGTGCTCGTGCTCGTCGGTGATGGCGATGCCGCCGGAGGAATCGAAGGCGATGGCGGCGATGCGCAGGTCGGTCTGCACCTGCTTGAGCTGGGTGATGTCCACCGACACGGCGACGTGGCCGCGCATCGAGCCGGCCTCGTCCTGCAGCGGCTGGATGTCGACGTCCAGCCAGATGTCCAGCCCGCCGTGGGCGCGGTGGCGAAACTGGAAGCGCTCGCCGCCGTGCCCGTCCAGCGAGCGGCGCAGCAGCGTGGCCGCGTGGCCGTCGTTGCTGGCGGACGTGAACAGCGCCAGCGCATCGCGGCCCACCACGTCGGCCGGCGCGACGCCGGTGATGCGCGTGAAGGCCTGGTTGGTCCAGGCGACGCGGCGGTTCTCGTCGATGAGGAGGACGGCATTGGTCGTGCGCTCGGCCACGAGCGCCAGGCGCTGCAGGTCCATCGCCTGCGAGGCCAGGCGCCGGTACTGGCGGCGGATCGAGCGCAGCGCCGGCTCCACGGCGCTCAGGGCCAGCACCGACAGCAGCACGATGTTCAGCGCCGCCCAGAACTGCGTCTGTCGCACGCGCGCGGCGTGGCTGCGCGCGGCGGTGGCCTGCATCGCGTCCAGCAGCCCCTGCACGCCGGCCAGCGCCTCATCGGCAAGCGAGCCCACGCTGGCCGGCTGGCCGGCCGCAATGGCAAGCGGGTCCTGCTCGGCGCGGTCGGCCAGGCTGCCGGCGCTGGCGGTCATCCTGGCGCGGCGCGCGATCCAGACCTGCCAGGCGCGGTCGACGTCGGCGTGCGCCTCGTCGGAGAGCAGCCCCTGCACGCGCAGGAGCTCCTGCAGGCGCGCCGTCTGCGCGTCCGACTGTTCGATGGTCGCGCGCAGCTCGTGCACCGACGCTTCTTGGGTGAGGAGAGCGGGCGACAGCGCCAGCCGCGCGATGCGCTGGCTCAGCCAGCGCTGGGTGGCGGCAAGCTCGATGGCCTCGTTCTCGATGCGGCGGCTCTGCTCGGTCTGGCGCGCGTGCCAGTTCTGGATGACGAAGTTGAAGCACAGCGCGGCCAGCACGCCGTAGAGCGTGAGGCGCACGCGGCGGTAGTTGAGCGTCCCCTCGCGCACCACCGACTCGACCGACTGCAGCCGCGTGGAGTCGAACGACGGCATGGCACGGGCCCGGATCGCGCGGCAGGCCAGCAGCAGCGCGAGCACGCCGACGCCGCCCGGCACGGCCCAGGCCGCCGCCTCCGATGCGGAGAGGCCGAGTGCCAGCGCCACCGCGGCGGCGACGGCGAACGCCGCCGCCAGGACGCTGCCCACGCGGCGCGGCGCGCAGGCCTCGGCGAGCCGGGGCCTGCGCGCTGGCGAGGGGGGAAGGGCGGGCGGATTCATCTCGCTGTGGCCCCTCCCAGGCGCGGTGCCCGGCGTGCGCTCACCCAAGGTCCGCGCCGGCGGCGGCACGGGCGGGGGAAGATGCCTGACCGGTCTGCAGCTTGAAGACCGCCACCGCATCGACGAGCTGCATCGCCTGCATGCGCAGGCTCTCCGCGGCGGCGGCGCTCTCTTCGACCAGCGCGGCGTTCTGCTGCGTCGTGCGGTCCATCTCGCTGACGGCGGTGACCACCTGGGCGACGCCCGCGCTCTGCTCGACGCTGGCGTTGCTGATCTCGCCCATGATGTCGGTGACGCGGCGGATCGCGTCGACCACCTGGTTCATCGTCGAGCCGGCGCGATCGACCAAGGCCGAGCCCTCCTCGACCCGGCCGACGCTGGCGGTGATCAGGGCCGAGATCTCCTTGGCCGCCTCGGCGCTGCGCTGCGCGAGGCTGCGCACCTCGCCGGCGACGACGGCGAAGCCGCGGCCCTGCTCGCCTGCGCGCGCGGCTTCGACCGCGGCGTTGAGCGCGAGGATGTTGGTCTGGAAGGCGATGCCGTCGATGACGCCGATGATGTCGGCGATGCGGCGGCTGCTCTCGTTGATGCCCTTCATCGTGCCCACCACCTGGGCGACGACGGCGCCGCCGTCGGCGGCGATGGCCGAGGCGCCCTGCGCGAGCTGATTGGCCTGGCGCGCGTTGTCGGCGTTGTGCCTGACGGTGGCGCCAAGCTCTTCCATCGAGGCCGCGGTCTGCTCGAGCGCGCTGGCCTGCTCCTCCGTGCGCTGGCTCAGGTCGTGGTTGCCCTGCGCGATCTGCGTGCTCGCCATGGCCACCGACTCGGCGTTGTCGCGCACGCTGCCGACCACGTCGGCCAGGTTCTGCCGCATGCGCGCCAGCGCGCGCAGCAGCGCGCCGACCTCGTCGCGGCTGCGGGCCTCGACCTGCACCGAGAGATCGCCATCGGCGACCGCGTTGGCCATGCGCACGGCAGCGGCCATCGATTGCGTGGTGCTGCGGCTGACCTCCCACATCACCCAGGCGCCAAGCAGCGCCAGCACGCCGCAGGCCGCGGCGACGAACAGGATCTCGTTGCGCGCCTGCTCGCGGTCGCGCGCGAGGTAGGCCGCCAGCAGCTCGCTCGACGCGTCGACGAGCTTGAACTGCTGCTCGATGGCGTTCGTGGCGAGTTCGTAGTACTTCGCCGGGGGGAACTCGAGCTGTGCGGCCTGGACGATGTGCGTCTCGGTCATCTCGAGGGCGCTCTCGCCCGCGCTCGCCGCGGCTTCGATCGCCGGCCCGATGGTCGAGCGCGCGAGGGCGTCGCCCTCGACGGCCAGATCCAGGTACTTGCGCGCGTCGGCGCGCGTTCTGCGCGCGGCGTTGCGCAGCTCCTGGATGCGAACGCGGTCCTCGGCGCTGGCCTGGCGCTGCGACAACAACGCCACGCCCAGGCCGCGCGCCTGCGCGAAGGCTTCGGTCAGCCGTGGCAGCTGGCCGAGCACGGCGGCCTGCAGGTAGTAGGTGTGCGCGCCCGGCACCAGCACGAGTTGCGAGACGTGGGTGATGTCCTTGACGAGTTCGAGTTGCTCCCGCACGAGTGCGGTGTGCCGCTCGAGGCTTCCCGCCGGTGTCAGCTTGCCGGCGTCGACCTCGTCGGCGAGCTGGCGCCAAGTCTGCGCGAGCCCGCGCGCCGAGGCCGACAGGCGCTCGTCGCGCAGCGCGTCGACGGCCGACTCCACCCGCGTCGCGGTCCGGTCGGCCTCGGCGCGCTGGCGCTGGCGCTGATCGGCGACACCGGCGCCGCCGCCAAGCTGGACCGCCGACAGCCCGCGGTGCTGCTGCGTGAGGCGGATCCATTCGACTGCTGCGCGCGCCGGCGCCAGTCCGTCGGACTGCATCTGTGCGGTCGTGAGCTGTCGCAGGTCGCCCGAGAGGATCAGCGTGGCCGGCAGCGCCAGCATCAGCATGGCGATGAGTCCCAGAACGAGGAACTTGCGCCGCAGCGGCAGGTTGGCGATCAGCTTCTTCACCACGTCTGTCTCCTTTGGTCTCGTCGCGGTCGGGGTGCCTGCAGACGGGCCTGGACGGCGGGTGCCGGCAGGCGGGCACCGAAGCACAGTCGTTGTATATCGATCATCATATGTCAAACGAATAGGCCGATTCTGCTGCCGCAGGCAGGGCGGAAGGGGCGGAATTGCCGGGTGCTTTCTGCGCAAATCGGCGTGCGGTCCCGCGTGTCATGCCGGCGCGACCTTTCCGACGGGGCTCCGAGTGAGCTAGTGTTGCCGCCTTGCCGCGGCGCGGCGCGACTCTAAGTCCGATGCCTTCTCCCACGCTCGCCATCGACGGTTCCTTCGCCACGATCACCCTGCGGCGCCCCGGGCAGGCGAACCGCCTCGAGCCGGAGGATCTGGCGGCGCTGGTGGCGCACGTCGAGACTGCCGATGCCGATCCGGCGCTGCGCGTGCTGCTGCTGCGCGCGCAGGGGCGGCACTTCTGCAGCGGCTTCGACATCGGCCGCGTCGGCGCGGCGGGCGTGGCCGCGTTCGAGCGCATGGTCGAGCGCGTGGCGGCCGCGCGCCCGGTGACGATCGCCGTGCTGCAAGGCGGTGTCTTCGGCGGCGCCACCGATCTGGCGCTGGCCTGCGACTTCCGCATCGGCACGCCGGCCTGCAGCCTGGCCATGCCCGCGGCGCAACTGGGTTTGCACTTCTACCGCAGCGGCCTCGAGCGCTACGTGTCGCGGCTGGGGCTGGACGTGGCCAAGCGGCTCTTCCTCACGGCCGAGCGCATCGACGCCGCGGAGATGAAGGCCATCGGCTTCCTCACCCATCTGGTGCCGGCGGAAGAGCTCGACGCGCGCGTCACCGCGCTGGCGGCGACGATCGCCGGCCACGCGCCGCTGGCCGTGCTGGGCATGAAGAAGCACCTCAACGCCATCGCGCGCGGCGAGCTCGACGCCGTCGCGCTGGCGCAGGACGTCGCGCGCACGCTGGACTCGGCCGACCTGCAGGAAGGCCGCGCCGCCTTCGCCGAGAAGCGCGCCGCGCGCTTTCGCGGCCGGTGAAGCGCGGCGGTACGCGGCGCTTCAGTGCAGCCGCGTGATGCGCGCCTGCAGCGGCGGCGCCGGGCGCGTCTTCAGGTGCGCTTCGAGCGCCTGCAGGTCCGACACGCCGAGGCGGCGCTCGCGGCCTTGGCGCAGCACCGAGAAGCGGTCGCCGCCCTCGGCCATGAAGCTGTTCACCGTCACGCGTACATTCGTCTGCGCGCCGATGCGGCGCCCGTGCAAGCGCAGGCTGTCGGCGACGATGCGCTGCCCGGGCGGACGCGCCGCGTCCCAGGTGTAGGCAAAGCCGGCGCTCACCTGCAGCACGCGGCCTGCGGCCAGCGGCTGCCCGCGCCACTGCTGCTCCAGCAGTTCGACGAGCTGGCGGCCGCTCAAGCTCATCGTCACCAGCTGGTTGCCGAAGGGCTGGGCGGCAAAGAGCTGCTCGTAGCGCAGCAGCCCATCCGCACCGGGCACCAGCGCGGCGCGGATGCCGCCCGGGTTCATGAGCGCGAGCTCGGCACCGGCCGCGCGCGTGGCCTCGAGCTGGGCGTCGGCGATGAGGCGGCCGAGCAGCGACTCGCCGGCGGCATCGGTCTTGCGCGACACGGGCGCGGCCAGCGGCGCCACCACGCGCTGCGCCAGCGGGCGCGCCAGGCGTTCGTAGGCGTCGATGAGCGCGCGCTGCTGCGCATCCGCGGGCAGGTCGGCGTCGACGACGTGGTTGCGCGCCGTGGCGTCGATGACCTCGCCGCTGCGCCGGTCGAGCTGCAGGTCGATCTCCGTCACCATGCGCCCGTGGCTGCCGGCGCTGGTGACGAGGCGGCCGTCGACGCGGCAGGTGTAGGCGCGGTGCGTGTGGCCGCTGACGACGAGGTCGACGGCGCGGTCCAGCCGCTGCACGATGCCGACGATGGGGCCGGAGAAGCCGGCGCAGGCGTCCGTGCCGCCCAGCGTGTCCTGCGCGGGCACGCCGCCCTGGTGGATGAGCAGCACGATGGCCTCGACGCCTTGCCGGCGCAGCTCGGGCACGAGCGCGTTCACGCTGCGCGCCTCGTCCAGGAAGCGCAGGCCGCGGATGCCGCTGCGCGACACCATGCCGGGCGTGCCGCGCAGCGTGAGGCCGATGAAGGCCACCGGCACGCCGGCAAAGCGCTTGATGCGGTAGGCCGGCAGTATCGTGCGGCCGCTGCCGCGATCGACCGTGCTGGCGGCCAGGTACTGAAAGCCGGCGCCGGCAAAGGGCCGCGGCCCGCGGCAGCCCTCGGCCGCACAACCGCCGTGCTGCAGCCGCAGCAGCTCGGCGGCGCCGCGGTCGAACTCGTGGTTGCCGACGGCGCTCAACTCCAGCCCCATGCGCGACAAGGCCTCGATCGTGGGCTCGTCGTGAAAGAGCGCCGAGAGCAGCGGCGAGGCGCCGACCAGGTCGCCCGCGGCGACGACGATGTGCTGCGCGTTCTGCGCCTTCAGCCGTGCCAGCAGCGTCGCCAGCTGCGCCGCGCCGCCGGCGCGCACGGCGCGCGTGCGCGTCGGTGCGCCGGCGTCCACAGCCGGCTCGGCGAGGTGGAGCTCGCCCGGCGGCGTCTGCAGGCTGCCGTGGAAATCGTTGATCGCCAGCACCTTCACGGCGACGGCGTCGGCGCCCGACGGCGCTGCGGCGCACGCCAGCAGCGCAGGCAGGACAAGCCGCACGCCGCGCCGCAAGATCTTCGACAGGACGGGCAGGACGGCGGCGGCAGAGGGGAGCATGCGCCGAGTATGGCAAGCGCACGAGGACCGATGCCCGCCGACGCCCGCCCGCGCGGGCTGGTGCGGCGCCTGTGCTTGTGGGCAGAATCGCGCTGCCGCGCGCAGCCCGGGCGCGGTCATCGGAGGTCCTCGTGATGCCGCCCAGCCGACACGATCCCGGTTTCATCGCGCGGCGGCCGCGCGCCGCGCTGCGCCGGCGCGTGCTTGCGCTGCTGGCGGGCGTGCTCGTCGGCTGCGCCGCGCCGCCGCCGCCACCACCGCCTCCGCCGCCGGTGGACGAGACGCTGGAAGGGGCGATCAACGGCGCGCTGCTGGACATCGCCCGCCAGCTCGGCGCGCAGGCCGCGGCGCCGCGCAGCGCCGTCATCGACCCGCTGCTGGACGGGCGCAGCGGCCAGCAGACCAAGGGCAGCGAGCGCGCCACGCAGCTGCTGGCGCAGGCCGCGCCCAAGGTGATTCCCGGGCTGCGCCTGCTGCCTTTCGACGAGGCCGGCACGCGCGGCGCGGGCTGGCTGCTCAACGGCACGCTGAGCGCAAGCGACGGGGCGCCGGGCCGCTATCGCCTCACGCTCGCGCTCTCCAACCGCGCCGACGGCCTCGTCGTCGCGCGCGGCGTGGCGCCGGTGCAGGACGCGCAGCTGGACCTCGAACCGACGCGCTTCTACGCCGAGAGCCCCTCGCTCGTGCGCGACCGCGCCGTGCAGGGCTACATCGAGACCACCGAGAAGCCCGTCGGCCAGCCGGCCGATGCGCTCTACCTCGAGCAGATCCCCACCGCCGCGCTGCTGGCGCAGGCGCAGGACGCCTACAACCAGGAACACTGGGAAGAGGCGCAGAAGCTCATGGCCACCGCGGCGCAGCGCGACGACGGCCAGCAGCTGCGCACCTTCAACGGCTTGTACATGGCCAACATGAAGCTGGGGCGCAGCGCCGAGGCCGAGGCGGCCTTCGGCAAGATCGCCGCGCTCGGCCTGGCGACCAGCAACCTGGCGGTGAAGATCCTCTTTCGCGCCGGCTCCACCGACTTCCTCGGCGAGGCCGACACCTACGCCATGTGGCTGCGCCAGATCGCGCGCGCGGCGCAGGATTCGGCGATGTGCCTGACCGTGGTCGGCCACACCAGCCGCACCGGCAGCGAGCAGTTCAACCGCGCGCTCTCGCTGCGCCGCGCGCAGGCCGTGCGCGAGCGTCTGGTGAGTGCGGCGCCGGCGCTGGCGCGCGGCCAGCGCGTGCGCACCGAGGGCCACGGCTGGGACGAGAACATCGTCGGCACCGGCACCGACGACATGCGCGACGCCCTGGACCGGCGCGTGGAATTCAAGGTCCAGGCCTGCGCCTGAGCGAGGCCGCTGGCTAGAATCGCCGGCCTCCCGAGGAGCGCTGCGACGGCCGCACGGCCGCCAGGCTCGGGACAGGCCGCACACGCCGCGCGCGGCCGCCGAAGAACGGCGCTCGCCTCCTGCCCCGAGGTGAGCCATGTCCGCATCCGCCCAAGCCTTCACGCCCGAGCGCCAGCCGGAGCATCGTCCCGAGCACGCCGCCGCGCGCGACGCCGCCGTGCCTGCGCCGCCGCCGCTGCGCCTCTCGGGCCTGGAGCCGCTGTCGATCGACGCGCGCTCGCTCTTCGTCAACGTCGGCGAGCGCACCAACGTCACCGGCTCCAAGGCCTTCGCGCGCCTCATCCTCGCCGGCGACTACGAGGCGGCGCTCGGCGTGGCGCGCCAGCAGGTCGAGAACGGCGCCCAGATCATCGACGTCAACATGGACGAGGCCATGCTCGACTCGGAGGCGGCGATGGATCGCTTCCTCAAGCTCATCGCCACCGAGCCCGCGATCGCGCGCGTGCCGGTGATGATCGACAGCTCGAAGTGGAGCGTGATCGAGGCCGGCCTCAAGTGCATCCAGGGCAAGGGCATCGTCAACTCGATCTCGCTGAAGGAGGGCGAGGACGAGTTCCGCCGCCGGGCGACGCTGGTGCGCCGCTACGGCGCCGCCGCCGTGGTCATGGCCTTCGACGAGCAGGGTCAGGCCGACACCGCGGCGCGCAAGATCGAGATCTGCGCGCGCGCGTACCGCATCCTCGTCGACGAGGTCGGGTTCGCGCCCGAGGACATCATCTTCGACCCCAACGTCTTCGCCATCGCCACCGGCATCGAGGAGCACGCCAACTACGCCGTCGACTTCATCGAGGCCACGCGCTGGATCAAGGGAAACCTGCCCGGCGCCAAGGTCAGCGGCGGCATCAGCAACGTCTCCTTCAGCTTCCGCGGCAACGACCCGGTGCGCGAGGCCATCCACACCGTCTTCCTCTACCATGCCATCCGCGCCGGGCTGGACATGGGAATCGTCAACGCCGGCATGATCGGCGTCTACGACGAGCTCGAGCCCGAGCTGCGCGAGCGCGTCGAGGACGTCGTGCTCAACCGCCGCGCCGACGCTGCCGAGCGCCTGCTCGAGATCGCCGAGCGCGCCAAGGGCGCCGCCAGGGACGAGGGCGCGCGCCTGGCCTGGCGCGCCGGCAGCGTCGAGGAACGCCTCACGCACGCGCTCGTGCACGGCATCACCGACTTCATCGTCGCCGACACCGAGGAGGCCTGGCGCGCCACGCAGGCGCGCGGCGGGCGCCCGCTGCACGTCATCGAGGGGCCGCTCATGGCCGGCATGGACGTGGTCGGCGAGCTCTTCGGCCAGGGCAAGATGTTCCTGCCGCAGGTGGTGAAGAGCGCGCGCGTGATGAAGCAGGCGGTGGCGCACCTGCTGCCCTACATCGAGGCCGAGAAGCAGGCGCTGCTGGAGGCCGGCGGCGAGGTGCGCGCCAAGGGCCGCATCGTCGTCGCCACGGTGAAGGGCGACGTGCACGACATCGGCAAGAACATCGTCAGCGTCGTCCTGCAGTGCAACAACTTCGAGGTCGTCAACATGGGCGTGATGGTCCCGTGCCAGGACATCCTCGCCAAGGCCAAGGAGGAGGACGCCGACCTCGTCGGCCTTTCGGGCTTGATCACGCCGAGTCTCGAGGAGATGCAGCACGTGGCCGCGGAGATGCAGCGCGACGACTGGTTCCGGCGGAAGAAGACGCCGCTGCTGATCGGTGGCGCGACCACGAGCCGCGTGCACACCGCGGTCAAGATCGCACCGCACTACGAGGGGCCGGTGGTCTTCGTCCCCGACGCCTCGCGCAGCGTCGGCGTGTGCAGTGAGCTGCTCTCCGACGAGCGCGCCACGGCCTTCATCGCCGAGGTGCAGGCCGACTACGCCAAGGTGCGTGAGCTGCACGCGAACAAGAAGGCCACGCCGCTGGTGACGATCGAGGCCGCGCGCGCCAACAAGACGCCGCTGGACTGGGCCGCTTACGTGCCGCCGCGGCCGAAGTTCATCGGCCGGCGCGAGTTCCGCAACCAGGATCTCGCCGAGCTCGCCGCCTGCATCGACTGGGGCCCCTTCTTCCAGACCTGGGACCTGGCGGGCCACTTCCCGCGCATCCTCGACGACGAGGTCGTGGGCGAACAGGCGCGGCGCGTGTACGCCGACGGCCAGCAGATGCTGCAGCGCCTCATCGAGGGCCGCTGGCTGCAGGCCAACGGCGTCATCGCGCTGCTGCCGGCCAACAGCGTCGACGACGACACGATCGAGGTCTACACCGACGACACGCGCAGCCAGGTGGCGCTGCGCTGGAACCCCTTGCGCCTGCAGACCGTGCGCCCGGTGATCGAGGGCGTGCCGCGGCCCAACCGCAGCCTCGCCGACTGGATCGCGCCCAAGGGCGTGCGCGCGGACTACCTGGGCCTCTTCGCCGTCACCGCGGGCCTGGGCGCCGAGAAGCGCATCGAGCAGTTCCTGGCCGAGCACGACGACTACAGCGTCATCACCTTCAAGACCCTGGCCGACCGCCTCGCCGAAGCCTTCGCCGAGCGGCTGCACCAGCGCGTGCGCACCGAATTCTGGGGCTATGCCGCCGACGAGGCGCTGAGCCAGGACGAACTCATCGCCGAGGCCTACAAGGGCATACGCCCCGCGCCCGGCTATCCCGCCTGCCCGGACCACGGCATCAAGCGCGCCCTCTTCGACGTGCTGCGCGCCGAAGAAGTCGGCATCCATCTCACCGAAAGCATGGCCATGATGCCCGCGGCCAGCGTCAGCGGCTTCTACCTCGCCCACCCGGACGCGCGCTACTTCAACGTCGGCCGCATCGGCGAAGACCAGCTGCGCGACTGGGCGCGCCGCGAAGGCCTGAGCGAAGAGCAGGCACGGCGGCGCCTGGCGCCGGTGTTGGGGTGAGCCCTTGCTGGATCAGGTGACGAGCTTGTCGTCGTCGCCGTGCGTGCCGATCCAGAACCAGTGCACACCCTCTGCGGTGGGCAGGCCCAGGGCCCGATGGTGTAGGTCGACCGTGTAGTCCGACCCGGACGCTCTACATCCTGCCCAGGCGTTTGAACTGAAGCGACGGGTGCGCCGGTCGAGCTTCAGCAACGCGAAGTTCTTGCGGGCAATCGCCTGAGCTTCGACCGGCAGAGCATCAATGCACGTCCAGAAGCTCCGGGACGCTGTGTGCTTCAAGACACACGGTGGCCGCCTCGAGCGAAGTCAGTGGCCGCTTCCTGCACAAGTTCGTCCAAGAGCCCGGCGTCGGCGTCCGCCTCGATGCGGGCGTCCCAGGCTGCGAAATCGAACTCGGCGAACCCGCGCCGGAACGCGGCCAGATTCCTCGGTGGGAGGGCCTTGACGGCTTCCTCGATGGCTTTCACGTTCGTCATGAGCGTTCTCGGTCGGCGCAGTGACGCCCGGATGATGGGTCGGGCGTCACCGGCGTCGAGGCCTGCCTCTGCCGTGACCTCGCGCCTGGCCCTACGCCGCCAGCGCCCGCTGCAGTTGCAGGGCTTCGGCGATGTGGGCGACGGTGATGGACTCGGCGCTGGCGAGGTCGGCGATGCTGCGCGCGACCTTGAGGCTGCGGTGCAGGCGGCGGCCGGACCAGCCCAGGCGCTCGGCGGCGCTGCGCAGGAAGGCGGCGGTGGCGGCGTCCAGCGCGCAGTGGCGGTCGATGCCGGCGACGTCGAGCTGCGCATTGCTCACGCCCTGGCGCTGCAGGGCGCGTTCGCGCGCCTGCGCCACGCGCGCGGCGACCTGCGCCGAGGGTTCGCCCTCGGGCAGGCGCAGCAGCTCGGCCGGGCGCACCGCGGGCATCTCGACGCGCAGGTCGATGCGATCCAGCAGCGGGCCGGAGATGCGCCCCTGGTAGCGCGCCACCTGCTCGGGCGTGCAGCGGCAGCTGCGCCCGGTGGCGGCCTGCGCGCCCAGCCAGCCGCAGGGGCAGGGGTTCATCGCCGCCACCAGCATGAAGCGCGCCGGGAACCGCGCCTGGTGCGCGGCGCGCGAGATCGTGATGTGGCCGCTCTCCAGCGGCTCGCGCAGGGCTTCGAGCGCCGCGCGCGGCATCTCCGGCAGCTCGTCGAGGAAGAGCACGCCGCCGTGCGCGAGGGAGATCTCGCCCGGTCGCGGCGGTGAGCCGCCGCCGACCAGCGCCGCCGCACTCGCCGAATGATGCGGCGCGCGCAGTGGCCGGCGGCCGAAGCGCGCGGGGTCGAAGCCGCCGGGCAGCAGGCTGTGCACGGCAGCGCTGGCCAGGGCCTGCGCCTCGTCCATGGGCGGCAGCAGGCCGGGCAGGCGCTGCGCGAGCATGGACTTGCCGCTGCCCGGCGGTCCCGCCAGCAGCAGGCTGTGGCCGCCGGCTGCGGCGATTTCGAGTGCGCGCTTGGCTTCGGCCTGGCCTTTGACGTCTCGCAGGTCGGGTCCGGGGCCCTCGCGGCCCGCGGGCGCGGGTTGCGGCGACGGCAGCGGCACCGCGGCGTCGGCAGGCAACAAGGACTGCGCGACCTGAGCCAGGTTGGCCGCCTGCCGTATCGGAAGCCCGGGCACGAGGGCCGCGACCACCGCGCTCTCGGTCGGCAGCACGAGCGTGCGCCCCTGGTTCTCGCGGCGCATCGCCAGCGCCAGCGCGAGCGCGCCGCGCACGGGGCGCAGCGCGCCGCCGAGCGAAAGCTCGCCTGCGAACTCGTAGGGGGCGAGCGCCTCGGGCTCGATCACGCCTTGTGCGGCGAGGATGCCCAGCGCGATCGGCAGGTCGAAGCGGCCCGAGTCCTTGGGCAGGTCGGCCGGCGCCAGGTTGACGGTGATGCGCTTGTTGTGCGGGAAGCCGAAGCCGCTCTGCTGCAGCGCTGCGCGCACGCGCTCGCGCGACTCCTTGACTTCGATCTCGGCCAAGCCGACGAGCGTGAAGCTGGGCAACCCGTTGGCCAGCTGGACCTCGACCCGCACCGGTGGTGCGCTCAGTCCGTCGAGTGCGCGACTGGCAACGACGGCCAGCGACATGGCTTCCCCCCAATCTGCCGTGGTTGCATCGCCCTTCGCGCCCGCTGCGATTGCGGCGCACCGGCGCGGTGCAACCCGAGCCCATGGCCGATACGGTGCACCAGCGCAGGGCATTTGTGCGCGCGATGCCCACCAACAGGGGGCGGATTCCACCAGTCCGGGTGTGGCACGGAAGCTGCAAGAGACGTTCGTCTCCATTCTTCGATGACTCCGATGAAATCCCTGCATTCCTCGTCCGCGGCGCTCCTGCTGCTCTTCTCGCTCGCCGTGCCCACCGGCGCCAACGCTGAACTGGACTTCAACCTCGCGGTCGTCAGCGACTACCGCTTTCGCGGCCTCTCGCAGTCGCGGCTGCGGCCGGCCGTCCAAGGCGGCGTCGACTACAGCGCCGGCGGGCTCTACGTGGGTGCCTGGGGTTCCTCGATCCAGTGGATCCGCGATGCCGGCGGCGATGGCCGCGCCGAGATCGACCTCTACGGCGGCATCCGGGGCGAGTTCGCCCCGGGCCTGAGCTGGGACTTCGGGCTGCTGCGCTACCAGTACATCGACCACGCGCTGCCGGTCAGCCCGAACACCACCGAGGTCTACGCCGCGTTGGGATGGGGCGTCGCGACGCTGAAGGTTTCGCACAGTCTGCGCAACCTCTTCGGCACCGCGGGGAGCAAGGGCAGCACCTACGTCGACCTGAGCGCAGGCTTCGACCTCGGCGACGGCCTCACGCTGACCCCGCACCTGGGCTATCAGAAGGTTGCCCACCACGACGACTTGTCCTACGCCGACGTCGCCATCGGCCTGAGCAAGGACTTCGGCGGCTTCAGCCTGAGCGCCGGCGCCGTCCATGCCGACGTGAAGAAGCCCGGCGGGATTCCCGTCTATGCCAGCCCCAAGGGGCGCAGCCTGGGTCGCACGGCGCTGACGCTGGGCCTGACGGCGAGCTTCTGATCCACGCCTCCCCACAGCCCAAGGAGAAGCAACCATGAAGATGGTGACTGCCATCGTCAAGCCCTTCAAGCTCGACGACGTACGCGAAGCCCTCGGCGCCGTCGGCGTGCAGGGCATCACGGTGACCGAGGTGAAGGGCTTCGGGCGCCAGAAGGGCCATACCGAGCTCTACCGCGGCGCCGAGTACGTCGTCGACTTCCTGCCCAAGGTGAAGCTCGAGGTCGCCGTCGAGGAGGCGCTCCTGCCGCGCGTCCTCGAAGCCATCGAGGGTGCCGCGCGCACCGGCCGCATCGGCGACGGCAAGGTCTTCGTCGCGCCGCTGGACGAGGTGGTGCGCATCCGCACCGGTGAAACCGGCAGGAACGCCCTTTGACCACGAACCCGAACAAACCGACTCCGAGATGACCATGAAGAAACGCCTTGCAACCCTCTCCCCGGGCCTCGCGGCACTGGGATTTCCGGCCGGCGCCTGGGCCCAGGCGCCGGCGATCGACTCCGGCGACACCGCCTGGATGCTGACCTCGACGCTGCTCGTGATCCTGATGACGCTGCCCGGACTGGCGCTGTTCTACGGCGGCCTGGCGCGCTCGAAGAACATGCTCTCGGTGCTGATGCAGGTGTTCACGATCTTCGCGCTCGTCAGCATCCTGTGGGCCGTCTACGGCTACAGCCTGGCCTTCGCCGGCGAGGGCCGCTTCGTCGGCTCCCTCGACAAGGTCTTCCTGAAGGGCGTGACGCCGGAGAGCTTCGGCGCGCTGGCGACGATCCCCGAGTACGTGTTCGTCGCCTTCCAGGGAACCTTCGCGGCGATCACGGTGGCGCTGATCGTCGGCTCCTACGCCGAACGCATCCGCTTCGGCGCGGTGCTGCTGTTCAGCGTGCTCTGGTTCACCTTCGCCTACGTGCCGATGGCGCACATCGTCTGGGGCGGCGGCCTGCTGGGCCAGGATGGCGCGCTCGACTTCGCCGGCGGCACCGTGGTGCACATCAACGCCGGCGTCGCCGGCCTGGTCGGCGCCTACCTGCTGGGCAAGCGTCTGGGCTACGGCCGCGAGTCGATGGCGCCGCACAGCCTGACGCTGACGATGGTGGGCGCCTCGCTGCTGTGGGTCGGCTGGTTCGGCTTCAACGCCGGCTCCGCCGGTGCCGCGAACGCGCTCGCCGGCCTGGCTTTCGTCAACACGGTCCTTGCCACCGCGGCGGCGACGCTCTCCTGGGTCGCAGGCGAGGCGCTGACCAAGGGCAAGGGCTCGATGCTCGGCGCCGCCTCGGGCGCGGTCGCCGGCCTCGTCGCGGTGACGCCGGCCGCGGGCTTCGTCGGTCCGATGGGCGCGATCGTGCTGGGGCTCGTCGCCGGCCTGGTCTGCCTGTGGGGCGTGCACGGCCTCAAGCGCCTGCTCGGCGCCGACGACGCGTTCGACGTCTTCGGCGTGCACGGGGTCGGCGGCATCGTCGGCGCGATCCTGACCGGGGTCTTCGCCGCGCCGGGCCTGGGCGGCACCGCCGCGTCGGACTTCGCGATGGGCCAGCAACTCTGGGTGCAGGTCAAGAGCGTGCTGTTCACGGTCGCCTGGTCGGGTGTCGTGTCGTTCGTCGCCTACAAGATTGCCGACCTGGCGATCGGGCTGCGCGTGGACGAGGACACCGAGCGCCAGGGCCTGGACATCAGCGCGCACGGCGAGACGGCCTACGCCAAGTAGGCGGTCGGCGTGGCGCGGCCGTGCGCCGGCTGCGCCACGCGCGCCCTTGCACCGGCCGGTTGGCCGCAGGCGGCGTGGGCGCTCCTAGAATGCCCCGATGGTCCCGAACCTGGTCACCGCGCTCACCGGCCCGATCAACGAACTCGAGCAGCGCATGCTGGAATCGGTGCCGGCGATCGAGCGCTGGTTCCGGCTCGAGTGGATGGAGCACACACCGACGTTCTACTGCGCGGTCGACCTGCGCAACGCCGGATACAGGCTGACGCCGGTCGATACCGACCTCTTCCCCGAGGGCTTCAACCACCTGACGCCGCAGATGCTGCCGCTGGCGGTGCAGGCGGCGATGGCGGCAATCGAGAAGATCTGCCCCGAGGCGAAGAACCTGCTGCTCGTGCCCTCCCGGCACTGCGAGAGCGCGTCCTACCTCGAGCACCTGCAGCGCCTGGTGCAGATCTTCACGCACGCCGGCTTGAACGTGCGCCTGGGCTCGGCCGACCCCGGGCTCGCCGCGCCGCAGGTGCTGAAGGCGCCCGACGGCGGCGAACTCGTCGTCGAGCCGCTGCTGCGCCAGCGCACGCGCCTCGGGCTCAAGGACTTCGATCCCTGCACGATCCTGCTCAACGACGACCTGCGCGCAGGCGTGCCGCGCGCGCTGCAGAACCTCTACGAGCAGTACCTGCTGCCGCCGCTGCACGCAGGCTGGGCGACGCGGCGCAAGTCGCGCCACTTCCGCAGCTACGAGGAGGTGGCCAAGAAATTCTCCAAGCTGATGGGCATGGACCCGTGGCTGATCAACCCGATGGTCGCGCACTGCGGCGAGGTCGACGCCGGCAGCGAGCAGGGCCTGGAGTGCGTGCGCGCCCATTGCGAGACGATGCTCGCCAAGCAGAGGCGCAAGTTCAAGGAGTACGCCATCGCCGAGCGCCCCTTCGTCGTCGTCAAGGCGGACGTCGGCGGCCTGGGCGCGGGCGTGCTGACGGTGCGCGACGTGCGCGAACTCGACGGCGAGCGGCTGCAGCGCGCACTCGCGCGCCCGCAAGGTCTGGAGCCCGGGGTGAGCGAGGTCATCATCCAGGAAGGGGTGCCGACCTGCGAGCGCATCGAGGACGCGACGGCCGAGCCCGTGGTCTGCACGATCGACCGCTACGTCGTCGGCGGCTACTACCGTGTGCACGACGGGCGCGGCAGTGACGAGAGCCTGCAGTCGCCGCAGGCGCGCTACGTGCCGCTGGCCTTCGCCGAGGGCCATCTCCTGCCCGCGCGCGCCAAGACGGGGGCGAGCGCCCCCAACCGCTTCTACATGTACGGCGTCATCGGGCGACTGGCGATGCTGGCCGCGGCCTACGAGCTCGAGGCCACCGACCCGGACGCCGAGGACTACGCCTGAGCGTGCTCCGGCCGGCGGCGCCGCCGGCCGCTTCCTTGCCATGAGCACGATCACCGACTTCCGCCGCCCCGGCGCGCTGCCCGCGCTGCCCGCGCTGACTCTGGCCGCCATCGGCGTCGTCTACGGCGACATCGGCACCAGCCCGCTGTATGCGCTCAAGGAGGTGTTCGCGCACGATCGCGTGCCGCTGACGCCCGTCAACATCCTGGGCATCCTCTCGCTCGTCTTCTGGACGTTGACGGTGATCGTCAGCCTGAAGTACGTGACGCTCATCCTGCGCGCCGACAACAACGGCGAGGGCGGCCTCATCGCCATGCTGGCGCTGGCCTCGCAGGCGGTGAAGCAGCGCCCGGCGCTGCGCCGCGTGCTGCTGCTGGTGGGCATCTTCGGCACCGCCGTCTTCTTCGGTGACGGCGTCATCACGCCGGCGGTGACGGTGCTCGGCGCGGTCGAGGGCCTGGAGGTGCTGGCGCCCTCGCTGCACCGCTTCATCGTGCCGGTGGCGCTGGCCGTGCTGCTGGCGCTGTTCGCCGCGCAGCGCCTGGGCACCGCCGGCATCGGCCGCTTCTTCGGGCCGGTGACCACGCTGTGGCTGCTCGCGCTGGCGGCGCTGGGCATCGCGCAGATCGCGCGCGAGCCGCAGGTGCTGTGGGCGCTGCTGCCGCACTACGCGCTCGTCTTCATCGCGCAGCAGCCGGGCGTGGCCTTCGTGGCGCTGGGCGCGGTGGTGCTGTGCGTGACCGGCGCCGAGGCGCTCTACGCCGACCTCGGCCACTTCGGCCGCCTGCCCATCCGCCTGGCCTGGTTCGCGCTCGTCTGGCCCGCGCTCGTGCTCAACTACTTCGGCCAGGGCGCGATGCTGCTGCGTGCGCCCGAGAACATCAGGAACCCCTTCTACGAGATGGCGCCGCCCTGGGCGCTGCTGCCGCTCATCGTGCTCGCCACGGCGGCGGCGGTGATCGCCTCGCAGGCGCTCATCACGGCGGCCTTCTCGGTCACCAAGCAGGCCATCCAGCTCGGCTACCTGCCGCGCCTGCGCATCATGCACACCTCGACCAAGGTCAGCGGCCAGATCTACGTGCCCTTCGTCAACTGGGCGCTGTGCAGCTGCATCCTGGCTGCGGTCTTGGCCTTCGGCTCGAGCAGCGCGCTGGCTTCGGCGTACGGCATCGCAGTGACGATCGACATGACCATCACCACCGTCATGACCTTCTTCGTCATCCGCTTCGCCTGGAAGCTGCCGCTGTGGCTGTGCCTGCTGGGCACCGGCATCTTCTTCCTCGTCGACTTCACCTTCTTTGCCGCCAACGCGCTCAAGCTGCTCGATGGCGGCTGGTTCCCGCTCTTCATCGGCAGCGTGCTCTTCCTGCTCATGACGACCTGGAAGCGCGGCCGCCGCCTCATGCTGCAGCGCCTGCACGAGGAGGCCATCGAGCTGCCGCTGTTCCTCGAGTCGCTGTTCGCAAGCCCGCCGCTGCGCGTGCCGGGCACGGCGGTGTTCCTGGCCGCCGAGAAGGGGGCCACACCGTTCGCCCTCATGCACAACCTCAAGCACAACAAGGTGCTGCACGAGCAGAACCTGTTCGTGAGCGTGCAGCACCACGAAGTGCCGTGGATCGGCTTCGACAGGCGCGTCGAGCTCGAGCCCCTGGGCCACGACTGCTGGCAGGTGCTGCTGCACTTCGGCTTCAAGAACGAGCCCGACGTGCCCGAGGCGCTGAAGCTGCTGGAGGGCCGCGGCATCGAGCTCGACCCCATGCGCACCAGCTACTTCCTCAGCCGCGACCAGGTCATCCCCACGCTGCGCGGCGGCATGGCCTTCTGGCGCGAGAAGCTCTTCGCCAGCATGCACCGCAACGCCGGCGCCGCGGGCGACTTCCTGCACCTGCCGACCAACCGCATCGTCGAGCTCGGCTCCAGGGTGGAGATCTGATGCCGCGCTCGTTCTGGCGCGACCTCTCGCTGCCGGCGCTCGTCGCCGGCTTCGTCGCCGTGCTCGTGGGCTACACGAGCTCGGTGGTGATCGTCTTCCAGGCCGCCGCGGTGCTGGGCGCGACACCGGCGCAGACGGCTTCGTGGCTGTGGGCGCTGGGCCTGGGCCTGGGGCTGAGCTCGGCCGGCCTGAGCCTGTGGTACCGCATGCCGGTGCTCACCGCCTGGTCGACGCCGGGCGCGGCGCTGCTCGTCACCGCCGGCGCCGGCGTGTCCATGGCGCAGGCGGTGGGCGCCTTCATGGTGTGCGCGCTGCTCATCGTCGTCGCCGGCGCCAGCGGCGTCTTCGCGCGCGTCATGGACCGCATCCCGCAGGCGTTGGCCGCAGCGCTGCTGGCCGGTGTGCTGACGCGCTTTGCCTTCGACGCCTTCCTCGCCCTGCGCACGCAGACGGTGCTCGTGCTGGCGATGGCGCTGGCCTACCTCGCCGGCCGCCGCGCCTGGCCGCGCTACGCCGTGCCCGGCGTGCTCGCCGTCGGCATCGCGATTGCCGCCGCGCAGGGGCAGCTGCGGCTTTCCGGCATCGACTGGGGCTGGACGACGCCGGTCTTCACGCGTCCCGAGTTCAGCCTCGCGGCCACGCTGGGCGTGGCGCTGCCGCTCTTCGTCGTCACCATGGCCTCGCAGAACCTGCCCGGCGTGGCGGCGCAGCGGGCCGCCGGCTATGTGGTGCCGGTGTCGCCGCCGGTGACGGTGACCGGGCTGCTGACGCTGCTGCTGGCGCCCTTTGGCGCCTATGCGCTCAACCTGGCGGCGATCACGGCCTCGATCTGCATGGGGCGCGAGGCCAGCGAGGACCCGGCGCGGCGCTACACCTCGGCCGTGGTCGCCGGCCTGCTCTACTTCGTGCTCGGCCTGCTCGGCAGCGCCGTGGTGGGCTTGATCGCCGCCTTCCCGCTCGAACTCGTGCTCGCCGTGGCGGGCCTGGCGCTGCTGGGCACCATCGGCGGCGGCCTGGCCATTGCCATGAAGGACGAGCACAGCCGCGAACCCGCGCTCATCACCTACCTCGTCACCGCCAGCGGGCTCACGCTGGGCGGCGTCGGCGCGGCCTTCTGGGGCGTCGTCGCCGGCGCGCTGGCGCTGGCCGTGCAGCGGTGGCGCCGCTGACGCGCGGCGGTCGTGAGCCTGTGCGACAGTCGGGGCTGCTGGAGGATCTGCCTGTGAGACTGCTGTTCGTCGCCGACCCGCTCGAGGGCTTCAAGCCCTACAAGGATTCGACCTTCGCGATGATGCGCGAGGCGCAGCGCCGCGGCCACGAGATCTGGGCCTGCGAGTGCGCGGACCTGACCTGGCGCCGCGGCGGCCACGTCGTCGCCCGGCGCGCGCGCGCGATCACGCTCACCGGCGACGAGCACGCCTGGTTCGAGGTCGTCGCCGAATGCGAGCTCGCTCTGGCGCAGGCGCAGGCGGTGCTGATGCGCAAGGACCCGCCCTTCGACAGCGAGTATTTCTACGCCACGCACCTGCTCGGCCAGGCCGAGCGCGAGGGCGCACGCGTCTTCAACGCGCCCGCGGCGCTGCGCGAGCACCCGGAGAAGCTGGCCATCCTCGAGTTCCCGGACCTGATCCCGCCCACGCTCGTCACGCGCAGCGCAAGCGCCGTGCGCGCCTTCCACGAGGAGCACCGGGACATCGTGCTCAAGCCGCTGGACGGCATGGGCGGCATGGGCATCTTCCGCGTCGCCGAGGACGGGCTCAACCTGGGCTCGATCATCGAGACGCTCAACGCCGGCGGCACGCGCACGCTGATGGCGCAGCGCTACCTGCCGCAGATCGCCGAGGGCGACAAGCGCGTGCTGCTGATCGGCGGCCAGCCGGTGCCTCATTGCCTCGCGCGCATCCCGCAGGGCAGCGAGATCCGCGGCAACCTCGCCGTTGGCGGCAAGGGCGTGGCGCGGGCGCTGTCGGACAGCGATCGCCGCATCGCCCAGGCGCTGGCGCCCGTGCTGGCCGCGCGCGGGCTGCTGCTGGTGGGTCTGGACGTGATCGGCGAGCACGTCACCGAGATCAACGTCACCAGCCCGACCTGCTTCCAGGAGATCGCACAGCAGACCGGCTTCGACGTCGCGGCGATGTTCATCGACGCATTGGAGGCGGCGCTCGGGCGCTGAGCTCCGGGGCGCCTCCACCCGGCACCGCCGGGCCGTGGCCGTCCCGGCCGCGGGGACAATCGGGCCCATGGCCCTGCTCACCCTTGCCGCCGCCCATCTCGCCTACGGCCACGTTGCGCTGCTGGACGGAGCCGACTTCGCGCTCGAAGCCGGCGAGCGCGTCGCGCTCATCGGGCGCAACGGCGCGGGCAAGTCCTCGCTGCTGAAGATCCTCGCGGGAATCGAGCAAGCCGACGACGGCCTGCTGCAGATGCAGACCGGTCTGCGCCGCGTCTACGTCGCCCAGGAACCGCGGTTTGCCGTCGGCACCAGCGTCTTCGACGCCGTGGCCGAGGGCGTCGCGCCGGCGCGCGCGCTGCGCGCGCGTTACGAGGCGCATGCGCCGGGCGAAGACCTCGATGCGCTGCAGACGCAGATCGAGGCGCTGGGCGGCTGGACCTGGGAGCAGCGCGTGCAGGAGTCGCTGCAGCGCCTGCACCTGGACGCGCAGGCGTCGATGGACGTGCTCTCGGGCGGCACGAGGAAGCGCGTGGCGCTGGCCCAGGCGCTGGTCGCGGCGCCCGACGTGCTGCTGCTCGACGAGCCGACGAACCACCTCGATATCGACGCCATCGAGTGGTTGCAGGACCTGCTCGTCGAATGGCCCGGCGCGCTCGTGCTCGTCTCGCACGACCGCGCCTTCATCGACGCCGTGGCCACGCGCATCGTGCTGCTGGACCGCGGCCGGCTCAGCAGCTACCCGGGCCGCTTCGCGCAGTACCAGGCCACGCGCGAGCGCGAGCTCGAGGCGCAGGCGCTGTCCGACGCGCGCGCCGACAAGCTGCTGGCGCAGGAGGAGGCATGGATCCGCAAGGGCATCGAGGCGAGGCGCACGCGCAGTGCCGGACGCGTGGCGCGGCTGCAGCGGCTGCGCGCGCAGCGCGCGGCGCGGCGCGAGCAGCTCGGACAGGTGCGGCTCGAACTCGACGCCGGCCAGCGCTCGGGGCGCATCGTCGCCGAGCTGGAGGAGGTGTCGATGCGCTTCGGCGACAAGCACCTGATCGAGCGCTTCAGCGCGACCATTCTGCGCGGCGACAAGGTCGGCCTGATCGGCCCCAACGGCTGCGGCAAGACGACGCTGCTCGAGCTCATCCTCGGTCGGCGGCAACCCACCGCGGGCAGCGTGCGCACCGGCACGCGGCTGCAGGTCGCCTACTTCGACCAGATGCGCGCCGCCCTCGATCTCGATGCCACGCTGGCCGACACCATCAGTCCGGGCAGCGAATGGGTCGACATCGGCGGCCAGCGCAAGCATGTGACGAGCTACCTCGGCGACTTCCTGTTCGCGCCCGCGCGCGCCAACGCGCCGGTGCGCACGCTCTCGGGCGGCGAGCGCAACCGCCTGCTGCTTGCGCGGCTCTTCGCGCTGCCGGCCAACGTGCTCGTGCTCGACGAGCCGACCAACGACCTCGACATCGACACCCTGGAGTTGCTGGAGGAGCTGCTGCAGGGCTTCGAAGGCACGGTCTTCCTCGTCAGCCACGACCGGTGCTTCCTCGACAACGTCGTCACCTCGACCCTGGCCTGGGAGGGCGACCCGGCCTTCGGCGGGCGCCCGGGCCTGTGGCGCGAGTACGAGGGCGGCTACGAGGACTGGAAGCTGCAGCGCGAGCGTGCGCGCGCGCTCGCGCCCGCGGCCTCGGCGGCGCCAGCGACCGCTGCGGCGGAGGCGGCGGCTGCGCCGGCCGCGCTGCGTGCGGCGCCCGTGCGCGTCAAGCTCAGCTACAAGGAGCAGCGCGAGCTCGACGCGCTGCCGGCGAACATCGAGGCGCTGGAGGCCGAACAGCGCGAGCTGGCGCAGCGCCTGGCCAGCGCCGAGCTCTACACCAGGGAGCCGCAGCGCGTTCCCGAGCTGCAGGCGCGCCACGAGGCGCTCGACGCCGAGATCACGCAGGCGCTGCAGCGCTGGGAAGAACTGGCTTCGCGCGCCTCCTGAACGCACGCCTCGGCGGCGTGCGCGCGCGGCTTTCAGTGCGTGCCGTTGTTGAACCAGCTTTCGTTGGTCGCCGCCGGATGCGTGCGGCTGACCATGAGCCCGGGCTGCAGGTACAGGCCGTTGAGCATGCGCATGGCGCGTGTGCGGTCGAAGCCGGGCCACTCGGCGATCTCGCGCAGGCTGGTGGTCTGGCGCTTCAGGCGCTCGCAGGCCGAGGCCAGCGAGCCCGAGAGCTCGAGCGCCGCAAGATCCATCGTCGGGGAGATGCGGTAGGCGGCCTGCCCGGCGATCTCGGGCAGCAACTCGTCGCGCGCGCCGCGCAGCGCGAACTCCCACAGCACCTTGCCCATCGGCGCACAGTGCTCGGGCATCGCCGCGGCGCCGCGAATCGACGTCTCGGGCGGCGCCTGCAGCGCCTTCTCGACGCGCAAGACCTCGAGCTCGGTCAGTTGCAGCGCGAGGAACTGCTGCATCGGCAGCACGGCATGCACGAGGCGCTGCACCGGGAAGGCGGTGAGCGCCAGCACATGCTGGTGCAGCTGCAGGTGCACGGTGACGGCGCTGGCGTGTCGCACCGCGCCCGCCAGCACCTCGAGCAGTTCGCTGCGCCGTCCCTTGCCCTCGAAGCGCAGCAGGTCCTGGTGCAGCGAGGGGTCGAGCGACGAAAGCCGCGTGCTGACGCGGTCGTCGCAGCTGTCGCGTTCGAGCTCCATGCGCCGCTGGAAGGCGCTCGCCCGCATCAGCTCGGCGGCACCCAGCGGCAGCGTGGATTCGAAATGGGCGAACGACATCGGCTTCTTGCTGAAAACGGAAGCGCACGAAGCGCGCGCAGCATGCTAAGTCGATGGTGGGCGTCGGTCAGCTCTTGTTTCAGATGCGTACATCCTCGTCCTTCCGCACCCGGGCGGCTCCCGGCCGGCCCCTTCCGGATGCTTGCGCGTCCACACACCCGCACGTGCCGGAGGCCGCTCCTACACTTCATGCATCGACCCTGCGAAGAAGAGCCTTCACGATGACCTGGACCCTGGCGCGCCGAGCCGCGCGGCTCGAACCCTCGACCATCCGCGAAATCCTCAAGCTCACCGAGCGATCCGGAATCATCTCGCTGGCCGGCGGCTTGCCCGCGGCGGAGGGCTTCCCGGTGGCGGCCATGGGCGAGGCCTGCGCGCGCGTGCTGCGCGAGCATCCGCGCGAGGCGCTGCAGTATGCGGCGAGCGAAGGCTTCGGGCCGTTGCGCGAGTGGGTCGCGCAGGATCTGGGCGCGCATGGCCTGCAGGTCCAGGCGCAGCAGGTCCTGATCACCACCGGCTCGCAGCAGGGGCTGGACCTGGTCGGCAAGGTGTTGATCGACCCCGGCAGCCGCGTCGCGGTGGAGTCGCCCACCTACCTGGGTGCGCTGCAGGCCTTCAACCCCTACGAGGCGGAGTACGTCAGCGTGCCCTGCGACGAGGAGGGGCCGAGCCCCGAGCGGCTCGAGGTCGCCGCCGGCGCGCGTTTCCTCTACCTGCTGCCCAACTTCCAGAACCCGAGCGGGCGCTGCCTGGGTGCGGCGCGGCGGCAGGCACTGGCGGCGCGCGCACAGGCGCTCGGCTTGCCGATCGTCGAGGACAACCCCTACGGTGAACTGTGGTTCGATTCCCCGCCGCCGCCGCCGGTGAGCGCGGCGATGAACGGCGAGGCGATCTACCTCGGTTCCTTCTCCAAGGTGCTGGCGCCGGGCTTGAGGCTGGGCTACGTGGTGGCGCCGCCGGCGCTCTTTCCCAAGCTGCTGCAGGCCAAGCAGGCCGCGGACCTGCACACGCCGGGCTTCAACCAGCGCGTCGTGCACGAGGTCGTCAAGGACGGTTTCCTGCGCCAGCACGTGCCGGCGATCCGCGCACGCTACAAGGCGCAGCGCGACGCCATGCGCAGCGCGCTGGAGCAGCACCTGCCCGCGGGCTGCCGCTGGACGGTGCCGGCCGGCGGCATGTTCTTCTGGGTCGAGTTGCCGCCTGCGCTCGACGCCGCCGCGTTGTTGCCCAAGGCCGTCGATGCCGGCGTGGCCTACGTTCCCGGTGCGGCCTTCTTCGCCGGCGACGCGCGCGCGAACACGCTGCGCCTGAGCTTCGTCACCGTCGCACCCGCGCGCATCGAGCAGGGCGTGACGGCGCTGGGCCGCGTGCTGGCCGAGGCCTTGTCGTCGTGAGCTTCGTCGCCGTCGACCATCTCGTCGTCGCGGCGGCCACGCTCGACGAGGGCGCGGCCTGGTGCGAGCGCACGCTCGGCGTGTCGCCCGACGCGGGCGGGCGGCATGCGCTCTTCGGCACGCACAACCGCGTGTTGAACATCGCCAGCGCGAGCCATCCGCAGGCCTATCTGGAGGTCATCGCCATCGATCCGGAGGCGCCGCCTCCGGCGCGCGCGCGCTGGTTCGGTCTCGACGAGATCGATCTCTCGAGCGGGCCGCGGCTCATCCACTGGGTCGGTCGCTCGCCGATGCTGGACATGCATCGCTGGGGCCTGATCAACGTCGGAGAGGCGCCGGGCGACCCGGTGGCCGCGAGCCGGCCCGCGCCGCAGGGGCTGCTGCAGTGGCAGATCCTCGTGCGCGAGGACGGCCGGCTCCCTCACGCCGGCGCCTTGCCCACGCTCATCCAGTGGCAGGGAACGCACCCCACCGCAGCCATGCCCGCGCGCGGTGTGGCGCTGCAGGCGCTCGTCGTCAACCACCTGCCGTTGCGCGTGCGCGAGGTTCTGCGCCTGCGCGGGGTCGAGGCCGTCGACGACGCCGGCCCGGTGCTGCGGGCGCGGCTGCGGACGCCGCTCGGGGACGTCACGCTGGAGTCCTCAACATGACCGAAGAGCTCTTTCGCGAGGGTTCGGGCCTGCTGTCCTGCGAGGCCACCGTGCTGGCGGTGGACGAGCAGGGCATCGTGCTCGACCGCACCGTCTTCTATCCGCTGGGCGGCGGCCAGGCCGGCGACGCGGGCGAGCTCGTCGCCTCCGACGGCCGGCGCGTGTCCATCGTCGACACGCGCAAGCACAAGGCGCGCGCGGGCGCGATCGCGCACGTCCCGGCGCCCGGCCTGCCGGTGGCGCTGCAGGCGGGCGATCGCGTGCGGGCGATCCTCGACGCCCCGCGCCGGCAGGCGCACATGCGCTTTCACACCGCCACCCACCTGCTGTGTGCCCTGGTGCCGCACCCGGTGGACGGCTGCAGCATCACCGCCGCCCACGCGCGGCTGGACTTCCATACCCAGGAGCCGCTGGACAAGGCGGCGCTCAACGAAGGCCTGGCACACCTGGTCGCCGCGGCGCACCCGGTGCGTCACCGCTGGATCAGCGAGGCCGAACTCGATGCCAACCCGGGCCTGGTGCGCAGCATGAGCGTGCAGCCCCCGCGCGGCCTCGGGCGCGTGCGGGTGATCGAGATCGAGGGCGTGGACCTGCAGCCCTGCGGCGGCACGCACGTGGCCAACACCCTGGAGATCGGCGCCGTCCTGGTCACCAGGATCGAGAAGAAGAGCGCGATGACCCGAAGGGTCGTGCTCGGCTTTGCCGAGGAACGCGTGGGCGGCGCTCAGTTCGCCGAGTAGTCCTTGGCGCGGAAGTCGTCGTGGCAGCCCTTGCAGGCGCCACCGGTGGCGCCGAAGGCGGTCTTGATGGCGCCGAGATCGCCGCCCTTGACGGCTGCGGCGAGCTTGCTCATCTCGCCGTCCAACTTGTCGCGCGCGGCCTTGAACTTCGCCGCGTCCTTCCAGACTTCGGGGCGGGCACGGTTGGGGGCGCCCTTGTCGCTGCCGGCGTCGAAGGCCGAGAAGGGCAGCCCGTGCAGCGCGTCGACGAGGGCCATGTTCTCCTGTGCGACCTTGGCGTCGAAGGGCACGCGGCCGTTGGCCATCGCGCCGATGCGGCCGAAGTGCTCGGCCATCACGCGAAACGCGCCCTGGCGATACTTGATGGCGTCTTCGGACTTCTGGAACTGCGCGCAGGCCGGCAGGGCACAGGTCAGGCCGGTGAACAGGGCCAGGGCGGGGAGCAGGCTTTTCATGCGGGTTCTCTCCGGAAGAGGATTCGGGTCTTGGCGGCACGAGCCGTTGCCGAGTGTAGGGAAGGAGATGCGCCCGCGTGTTGCCGCGGGGTAAATCCCCGCGGGCTGGTCCGGCCGTGATGGCGGCTGTGCCGCGCGGGTTTCGCGGTATGGTCCGGTTGCACATGCAGCATGGCAGGAGACCTGACGGATGAAGCACTCGCCCCGCCCCGCCGACGACACCCGCGTGCGCGTCTGGGACCTGCCCACGCGCGCGTTCCACTGGCTGCTGGCGCTGGCCCTGGTGGCGCAGGTGGCGACGGGCAAGGTCGGCGGCGGCGCGATGGTCTGGCACTTCCGCATCGGCTACTTCATCTTCGCGCTGCTGCTGTTCAGGCTCGCATGGGGCTTCGTCGGCGGGCACTGGTCGCGCTTTGCGCACTTCGTCCCCGCGCCGGCGACGCTGCTGCGCTACCTGCGCGGCCAGTCGCGCAGCGAGGAGCACCACGACGTCGGCCACAGCCCGCTCGGGGCGCTGTCGGTGCTGGCGATGCTGCTGCTGCTGGCGGCGCAGGTCGCCGCCGGGCTGGTGGCCGACGACGAGATCGCCAACGTCGGTCCGCTCAACCGCTTCGTCAGCGGCGCCACGGCAGCCTGGGCCACGGGCTGGCACAAGGGGCCCGGCATCGCGCTGCTGATGGCGACGGTGCTGCTGCACGTGGGGGCGATCGCCTACTACCGCTTGTTCAGGAAGCGCAGCCTCGTGCTGCCGATGATCACCGGCGACAAGACCCTGCCGGCGGCCGACGTGCCTGCGGCGCGCGACAGCCTGGGCACGCGACTGCTTGCGCTCGCGCTGATGGCCGCCAGCGGGGCGCTCGTCGCCTGGGTGGTGCGCCTGGGCGGCTGAGATCCGGAGGACGAACCGAGCATGGAACCGCCACCATCGATCGAAGTCGTGCAGGCCGACGGCGCCGCAGCGCTCGACGCGATGCGTGGGCTCTTTCGCGAATACGCGGACTCGCTTGGCATCGACCTCTGCTTCCAGGGCTTCGAGGCGGAGCTGTCCGCATTGCCCGGCGACTACGCGCCGCCCGGCGGCGTGCTCCTGCTGGCGCTGGTCGACGGCCAGCCCGCGGGCTGCGGCGCGCTGCGCCCGCTGCCCGACACCGACTACGCCAACGCCTGCGAGATGAAGCGCCTCTACGTGCGGCCGGCGTTCCGCCGCTTCGGGCTCGGCCGGCAGATGGCGCAGGCGCTGATCGACTACGCCTTGCAGGCCGGCTATTCGAGCCTGCTGCTCGACACCCTGGACGAGATGGAGGCCGCGCGCGGACTCTACCTGTCGCTGGGCTTCGAGGAGATCCCGCCGTACTACTTCAACCCGAACCCCGGCGCGCACTACCTGAAGGTCGACCTCGGCTCGGCGGCCACGCGCTGGTAGCCACACGCCCGGCCGGCGTGTGCGCGCTCAACGCAGCGCTGCGCTGGGGCCGCGCGTGTCCTCGTCCAGGGCCGCGAGCGCCTCCTTCACTTCGGAGGCGCGCAGGATCTCCGCCAGCAGGCGCGGCGGCGCGCCGGCGGCGGCGTAGAGCGCGTAGACCGGCACGCCGCTGCGTCCCAGGCGTGCAAGCTCGGCGGTGATGCGGGCGTCGCGGCGCGTCCAGTCCGCGCGCAGCAGCGCCACGTCGTGGGCACGGAAGGCCTGCAGTACCTCGGCGTCGGCCAGCGTGGTGCGCTTGTTGTACTGGCAGGTCACGCACCAGGCGGCGGTGAAGTCGACGAACACCGGGCGGCCCGCTGCGCTGAGTTCGGCCACGCGCTCCGGGCTCCAGGCTTCCCAGCCGGCGGTCGCGCGCGTCGTTGCCGCATCCGGTTCTTCGGCATGCAGTGCCGGCCAGGCCCAGCCGAGAACCGGCACCGCGAGCGCGATCGCCAGCGTCGACAGGCCGGTTCGGGCGCGCGCGCCGAGCGCGGGCGACCCCAGCGCCCAGGCGACGAAGGCCAGGGCCAGCAGCGTGCCCAGCAGCGCGACGACGCCGTCGATGCCGCTTTGCTGGCCCAGCACCCAGACGAGCCAGACCACGGTGGCGAACATCGGGAAGGCCATCAGCACCTTGAAATGCGCCATCCATGCGCCCGGCCGCGGCAGCGCGCGGGCGAGTGCCGGCCAGGCACTGGCCAGCAGATAGGGCAATGCCATCCCCAGGCCCAGCGTCGCGAACACCGCCAGCGCCTGCGTCGTCGGCAGTGTGACCGCGGCGCCGAGCGCAGCGCCCATGAAGGGTGCGGTGCAGGGCGAGGCCACCGCCACCGCGAGAACACCGGTGAGCAAGGCATCGAGCAGCGGATGACGCGCGCGCACGGCCGACCAGCGCGCCGGCAGCAGCGCACCGATCTCGAACGCGCCGGCGAGGTTGAGCCCGATGAGCGTGAACAGAAGCGCCAGCGCGGCGACGAAGAGCGGGCTTTGCAGCTGGAAGCCCCAGCCCAGTTGCTCGCCGCCGGCACGCAGGCCCAGCAGCAGCGCCGCCAAGGCGACGAAGGAGACGACGACGCCCACGGTGTAGGCCACGCCGCCGGCGAGCAGGCCGCGGCGGTCGTCGGCATGCGCGGCAAAGCCGAGCACCTTCAGCGAGAGTACCGGAAAGACGCAGGGCATGAGGTTGAGCAGCATGCCGCCGAGCAGCGCGAGCGCGAGCGCGAGCGCGAGGCCGGTGCCCGATTCCACGTCGGCGCCGGGGCGCACGAACGCCTCGCTCGACACCGATGGCGCCGACGTGGGCAGTGCAGCCAGCGCCGGCCAGGGCGTCGTCACCGCCGCGGTCACCTGCACGCCCGGCGAAGACCCCGCGCCCACGAGCACCAGCGACATCGATGGCGGGCTGTCGCTGCGCTGCGGGTCGATGGCCACGCGCGCCGTCCATTGCGCGCCGGTCCAGCTCGCCTGCACCGGGGCGGCGTTGAGCACGATGCCGGCCGTCTCGGGGAGGAGATCGACGGCCCGCGCCTGCCAGGCCTCGGGCAGGCCGCGAACCTCGAGCACCAGCGCGTCATCGTCGATGCGCGCCGTGGCCTGCGCCTGCGGCAGGGAGCGCGGCTGCGCCGCCCGGGCGGCGGCAAAGAGGGCGCCATGCGCGGCGGTGGCGGCCTTTGCCGGCAGGTCGAGAACGAAGTGCCCCGACTCCGGGATGCACACCTCCTTGCAGGCCAGCCACTCGGCGTCGAGCGCGATGCGCACGCTCGTCCCGGGCGGGGCCGTGCTCACGTCGACCGCCACCGGCAGCAGGATGCGGCCGTCGTAGCCGTAGTTCATCAAGGGGCCGACGGGCAGCTTGCGCGGCGTCGGCCACTGGATCTCGCCGGCTTCCCAGCCGCCGGGGAGGCGCCAGGTGAGCGTCGTCGGCAGGCCGGAATCGCCGGGGTTCTTCCAGTACGTATGCCACTGCGGCTGGTGCTCGAGCAGCAGCCCCAACTGCAGCGGCCGGCCCGGGCCGACACCCTCGGGTGCATGCGCCAGCAATTCGGCGCGCACCTGGGGCGTCGTCACGACGCTGGCGTCGGCGGCGTGCGCGGGCGGCGACAGCGCCAGCGCGGCGCACAAGAGGAGGATCGGGCGAAGCATCGGCGTTGGAGACGACGCGCGGCCGGTCGGTTCCGGCCGCGGGCTGGCAGTACAGGTGCGAGATGAAACCACATCCGGCGCCGTCGTGTCTTTGTCGAGGCCAAGCCCCGGCCCGGCGCCTCTTTGGGGGATCGTTTGGAATACGCGGGTTTCCTCGTATACTTCCGAGGCTTTGCTGACCGTATCCGCGTAATTCGATGGCCCAGACCCGGACAGCGCCTGCGCGCCCCGGGCGAACACGAAGCGCGCCCGCGAATGATGATGATGAAGATGCGGCAGCGGCACCGGCTTTCAAGGCGCTGACGAGGGAGGAGGCGCAGGCCCTGCGGCAGAAGGACCCGCCACTGAACCCGTGGCGAGTCGTTGCAGTGCAACTGGGAGTCGGGGTGGTGGTGGCGCTGCTTGCAGCGCTTGCCACCGGCAGGCAGGAGATCGGATGGTCGCTGCTCTACGGGGCGATCACCGTGGTGCTGCCGGGCGCCCTGATGGCGCGCGGCATGACCAGCCCTCTTTCCCGCATGTCGCCCGGCGTCGGTGCTGTCAGCTTCATGTTGTGGGAGATGGTGAAGATCGCGGTCTCGGTGGCGATGCTGATGCTCGCGCCGAGGCTGGTGCCGCACCTGAGCTGGCTGGCCTTGCTGGCCGGCTTGGTGCTGTGCATGAAGGTGTACTGGATCGCGCTGCTTTGGCGCGGCACGAAGAAGAGTTGACGAGCGCGCACGAGCCGAATCGCGAGAGGTCGAAAGAGGTCACATGGCAGCCACCGGTCAGACAAGCGGCGAATTGACAGCCGGCGAGTACATCGTCCACCACCTGCAGCACCTGCAGAACAAGAAGCAGTCGGCGGTGGCGGACTTCTCCGTCTTCAACCTCGACTCGATCTTCTGGGCCGTGCTGGTCGGCGTGATCGGCTGCTGGCTGCTTTACCGCGCGGCCTCCAAGGCGACCTCGGGCGTTCCCGGGCGCTTCCAGGCCGCGGTCGAGTTCCTCGTCGAGATGGTCGACAACCAGGCCAAGGGCATCGTCCACAACGCCAACAGCCGCAAGCTCGTCGCGCCGCTGGCGCTCACCGTGTTCGTCTGGACCTTCCTGATGAACGCGCTCGACCTGCTGCCGGTGGACCTGCTGCCCTGGCTGGCGGGGCTGGTGGGCATTCACTACCAGCGCATCGTGCCCACCGCCGACCTCTCGATGTCGATGGGCCTGTCGGTGTCGGTGCTCGTGCTGTGCCTGATCTACAACGTCAAGATCAAGGGCGCCGGCGGCTGGGTGCACGAGCTCTTCACTGCGCCCTTCGGCGACAAGTGGTTCCTCTACCCGGTGAACTTCGCGATGCAGATCGTCGAGTTCATCTCCAAGACCGTCTCGCACGGCATGCGGCTGTTCGGCAACATGTACGCCGGCGAGTTGATCTTCATGCTGATCGCGCTCATGGGCGGCGCCTGGAGCCTCTCGGCCACCGGCATCGGCCTGACCCTCGGCCACATCGTCGCCGGCAGCGTCTGGGCCATCTTCCACATCCTGATCATCACCCTGCAGGCCTTCATCTTCATGATGCTGGCGCTGATCTACCTCGGCCAGGCGCACGACGCGCACTGAGTCCGAAGTCACCCGCGTTCCTCTGCTTCGACTTTTCCTTCAACCCAACTTCCAACACACAGGAGCCATCATGGAAGTCATCAGTTTTGTCGCCCTCGCCGCCGGCCTGATCATCGGTCTGGGCGCCATCGGTGCCTGTATCGGCATCGGCATCATGGGCAGCAAGTACCTCGAATCGGCGGCGCGCCAGCCCGAGCTGATGGGCGAACTGCAGACCAAGATGTTCCTGCTCGTGGGCCTGATCGACGCCGCGTTCATCATCGGTACCGGTGTCGCGCTGTGGTTCGCCACCGCCAACCCCTTCCTGGGCCAGATCGCCAACCTGCCGAAGTAAGTTCTTCGCGCAGCCGGTTCGCGGGCATGGCGGCCAGCGCCGCTGCCCTGATCCCCCCATGACGAGGTCACCGCCGTGAGCATCAATGCCTCCCTCATCGTCCAGATGATCGTCTTCGCGATCCTGGTCTGGTTCACGATGCGCTTTGTCTGGCCGCCGATCACGGCGGCGCTGGACGAGCGCGCGAAGAAGATCGCCGAAGGCCTGTCGGCCGCCGACAAGGCCAAGGCCGACCTCGCCGCGGCCAACAAGCGCGTCGAGGTCGAGCTCTCGAAGGCGCGCGAGGACGCCACCAAGCGCATCGCCGACGCCGAGCGCACGGCGCAGCAGATGATCGAAGAGGCCAAGGGCCGCGCCACCGAGGAGGCCAACAAGATCATCGCCGCCGCGCGCGCCGAGGCCGAGCAGGCGTCGGTGAAGGCGCGCGAGGTGCTGCGCGAGCAGGTCGCGGGCCTGGCCGTGAAGGGCGCGGAGGCGATCCTGCGCCGCGAGGTCGACGCCGGCGTGCACGCCGAGCTGCTGGGCCGCCTGAAGGCGGAGCTCTGACGATGGCCGAGCTTGCCACCCTGGCGCGGCCCTACGCCGAGGCCTTGTTCAAGACCGGCGGTGGTGCTGCGCTGGCCGCCGAGGTGAACGCGCTGGGCGCGGTCGCCGCGGACGAGACGCTGCGCCGCTTCGCCGAGAGCCCGAAGATCGGCGCGGAGATGCTCTTCAACGTCGTCAGCGACGTGCTCGGCCGCAAGGGCGTGGTGCTGAGCGCGGCGGCACAGAACTTCCTGCGCACCGTCGTCGACAACGGCCGCCTCTCGGTGCTGCCCGAGATCGCCGCACAGTTTCAGGCCCTCGTCAACGCCGCCAGCGGCGTTTCCGACGCCGTCGTCCACAGCGCCTTCCCGATGGACGAGGCGCAGCTGGCCGAGGTCATGGCGGCGCTGGAGAAGCGTTTCGCGCGCCGGCTCGAGGGCACGGTGCAGGTGGATCCGACGCTGATCGGCGGCATTCGCGTCGTCGTGGGCGACGAGGTGCTGGACACCTCGGTCAAGGCCCGTTTGGAACAGATGAAGGCAGCGTTGACCGCCTGAGAAGGCGCGCGCGGCACCGGAGAGACACATGAACCTCAATCCCGCTGAAATTTCCGAGCTGATCAAGAGCCGCATCGAAGGCCTGGACGCATCGGCCGACATCAAGAACCAGGGCACGGTGGTGTCCGTCACCGACGGCATCGTGCGCGTGCACGGGCTCTCCGACGTGATGGCCGGCGAGATGCTCGAGTTCCCGCCCACCGCCAGCGGCCAGGCCACCTACGGCCTGGCGCTGAACCTGGAACGCGACTCGGTGGGCGCGGTCATCCTGGGCGAGTACGAGCACGTCTCGGAAGGCGACACCGTCAAGTGCACGGGCAAGATCCTGTCCGTGCCCGTGGGCCCGGAGCTCATCGGTCGCGTCGTCAACGCACTGGGCGAACCCATCGACGGCAAGGGCCCGATCAACGCCAAGATGACGGACGTCATCGAGAAGGTGGCCCCGGGCGTGATCGCGCGGCAATCGGTGTCGCAGCCGGTGCAGACCGGCCTCAAGTGCATCGACACCATGGTGCCCATCGGCCGCGGCCAGCGCGAGCTCATCATCGGTGACCGCCAGACGGGCAAGACCGCGGTGGCGATCGACACCATCATCAACCAGAAGGGTCAGAACATGACCTGCGTGTACGTCGCGATCGGGCAGAAGGCGAGCTCGATCAAGAACGTCGTGCGCGCGCTGGAGCAGGCCGGTGCGATGGAGTACACCATCGTCGTCGCCGCCTCGGCTTCGGAATCGGCGGCCATGCAGTACGTCTCGGCGTACTCGGGCTGCACCATGGGCGAGTACTTCCGCGACCGCGGCCAGGATGCGCTCATCATCTACGACGACCTCTCCAAGCAGGCCGTGGCCTACCGCCAGGTGTCGCTGCTGCTGCGCCGCCCGCCGGGCCGCGAAGCCTTCCCCGGCGACGTGTTCTACCTGCACAGCCGTCTGCTCGAGCGCGCCGCGCGCGTCAACGCCGACTACGTCGAGAAGTTCACCGAGGGCGCGGTGAAGGGCAAGACCGGTTCGCTGACCGCGCTGCCCATCATCGAAACGCAGGCCGGCGACGTTTCCGCCTTCGTGCCGACGAACGTGATCTCGATCACCGACGGCCAGATCTTCCTCGAGACCAGCCTCTTCAACAGCGGCATCCGCCCCGCCATCAACGCCGGCATCTCGGTCTCGCGCGTGGGTTCGGCGGCGCAGACCAAGCTGGTGAAGAACCTCTCCGGCGGCATCCGTACCGACCTCGCGCAGTACCGCGAGCTGGCGGCCTTCGCGCAGTTCGCCTCCGACCTCGACGAGGCCACCAAGAAGCAGCTCGACCGCGGCGCGCGCGTCACCGAGCTGCTCAAGCAGGCGCAGTACAGCCCGCTGCCGATCAGCCTCATGGCCGCTTCGGTGTTCGCCGTCAACAAGGGCTACCTGGACGACGTCGACGTGAAGAAGGTGCTTGCCTTCGAGCACGGCCTGCACCAGCACCTGAAGTCCAGCCACGCCTCGCTGCTGGCCAGGCTCGAGAGCGAGAAGGCGATGGACAAGGCCGCCGAGGACGAGCTCGCGGCCGCCATCGCCGCCTTCAAGAAGAGCTTCGCCTGAAGCCCGTGTCGAACTGAGCCTCGGGAGCAGCTGCAATGGCAGTCGGCAAGGAAATTCGCGGCAAGATCAAGAGCTTCGAGAACACGAAGAAGATCACCAAGGCCATGGAGATGGTCTCCGCGTCGAAGATGCGCAAGGCGCAGGACCGCATGCGCGCCGCGCGCCCCTACGCGGACAAGATCCGCAACATCACGGCCCACCTCTCGCAGGCCAATCCCGAGTACCGCTCGCCTTACATGCGCAGCGGCGGCAACGCCAAGGTCAGCGGCTTCATCGTCGTCACTACCGACAAGGGCTTGTGCGGCGGCCTCAACACCAACATCCTGCGCGCCGTGACGGGCAAGATGAAGGAGGTGCAGGCCGCGGGCGGCCAGGTGCAGGCGGTGGCCATCGGCAACAAGGGCCTGGGCTTCCTCAACCGCTTCGGCGTGCCGGTGCTCAGCCACGCCGTGCAGCTGGGCGACGCGCCGCAGCTCGAGAAGCTGATTGGCCCGGTGAAGGTCATGCTCGACGCCTTCGTCGCCGGCAAGCTCGACGCCGTCTACCTCTGCTACACCGACTTCATCAACACGATGAAGCAGGAGCCCAAGATCGAGCAGTTGCTGCCCTTGTCGGCCGAGCGCCTGCAGCAGACCGAGGCCGAGAAGAAGCAGTACGGCTGGGACTACATCTACGAGCCCGACGCGCCGAGCGTCATCGACGAGCTGCTCTCGCGCTACATCGAGGCGCTGGTGTACCAGTCGGTGGCCGAGAACATGGCCAGCGAGCAGAGTGCGCGCATGGTGGCCATGAAGGCCGCCACCGACAACGCCGGCAACCTCATCGACGAGTTCAAGCTCATCTACAACAAGACCCGCCAGGCCGCCATCACCAAGGAGCTCTCGGAGATCGTCGGCGGTGCTGCCGCCATCTCCGGTTGAGGCCTTGCCGAGGCTGCCGCGAACCGCCACCGAATACTGATTGAAGGACACCACCATGGCCAACACCCAGACCCAGGGCAAGATCGTGCAATGCGTCGGCGCGGTCGTCGACGTCGAGTTCCCGCGCGACCAGATGCCGCGCGTCTACGACGCGCTGAAGATGGAAGGCTCGGCGCTCACGCTCGAGGTGCAGCAGCAGCTGGGCGACGGCATCGTGCGCACGATCGCGCTGGGCACTTCCGAGGGCCTGCGCCGCGGCATGATGGTCAGCAACACCGGCGCGCCGATCACGGTGCCGGTGGGCAAGGCCACGCTGGGCCGCATCATGGACGTGCTCGGAAACCCGATCGACGAGCGCGGCCCGGTCAGCCAGGAGCAGACGGCGGCCATCCACCGCAAGGCGCCGACCTACGACGAGCTCAGCCCCTCGACCGAGCTGCTGGAGACCGGCATCAAGGTCATCGACCTCATCTGCCCCTTCGCCAAGGGCGGCAAGGTCGGCCTGTTCGGCGGCGCCGGCGTCGGCAAGACCGTGAACATGATGGAGCTCATCAACAACATCGCCAAGGCGCACTCGGGCCTGTCGGTGTTCGCCGGCGTGGGTGAGCGCACGCGCGAGGGCAACGACTTCTATCACGAGATGAGCGACTCCAAGGTCGTCGTGCAGGAGGACCTCTCGCAGTCCAAGGTGTCGATGGTCTACGGCCAGATGAACGAGCCGCCGGGCAACCGCCTGCGCGTGGCGCTCACCGGCCTCACGATCGCCGAGTCCTTCCGCGACGAAGGCCGCGACGTGCTCTTCTTCGTCGACAACATCTACCGCTACACGCTGGCCGGCACCGAGGTTTCGGCGCTGCTGGGCCGCATGCCCTCGGCGGTGGGCTACCAGCCGACGCTGGCCGAGGAGATGGGCCGCCTGCAGGAGCGCATCACCTCGACCAAGGTTGGCTCGATCACCTCCATCCAGGCCGTGTACGTGCCCGCCGACGACCTGACCGACCCCTCGCCGGCGACCACCTTCGCGCACCTGGACGCCACCGTCGTGCTCTCGCGCGACATCGCCGCCCTGGGCATCTACCCTGCGGTGGACCCGCTGGACTCGACCAGCCGCCAGATCGACCCCAACGTCGTCGGCGAGGAGCACTACAGCACCACGCGCGCCGTGCAGGCCACGCTGCAGCGCTACAAGGAACTGCGCGACATCATCGCCATCCTGGGCATGGACGAACTCAGCCCCGAGGACAAGATGGCCGTGGCGCGCGCGCGCAAGATCCAGCGCTTCCTCTCGCAGCCCTTCCACGTCGCCGAGGTCTTCACCGGCACGCCGGGCAAGTACGTGCCGTTGAAGGAAACCATCCGCGGCTTCAAGATGATCGTGGCCGGCGAGTGCGACCACCTGCCCGAGCAGGCCTTCTACATGGTCGGCACCATCGACGAGGCCTTCGAGAAGGCCAAGAAGATCCAGTAAGGAGCGCAGATGGCCACGATCCACGTCGACGTCGTCAGCGCCGAGGAAAGCATCTTCAGCGGCGAGGCCAGGTTCGTCGCGCTGCCGGGCGAGAACGGCGAGCTCGGCATCCTGCCGCGGCACACGCCGCTGATCACGCGCATCAAGCCCGGTGCGGTGCGCATCGAGCGCGCCGACAACGGCCAGGAGGAGTTCGTCTTCGTCGCCGGCGGCATCCTCGAAGTGCAGCCGGGCACGGTGACGGTGCTCGCCGACACCGCCATCCGCGGCCGCGACCTCGACGAGGCCAAGGCCAACGAGGCCAAGAAGCTCGCCGAGGAGGCGATCCGCAACGCGAAGAACGACATCGACCTCGCGCGTGCGCAAAGCGAGTTCGCGATGATGGCCGCGCAGATCGCGGCCATCGCCAAGCTGCGCAAGAAGTAGGCTGCGCGCTCAGCGGCGCACGTCGACGATCGTGCGTCCGCGCACCTGGCCATCGAGGAACCGCGGCGCGTAATCGATCACTTCGGTCAGTCCGATCTCGGTGGACATCGATTCCAGACGCTTCGGGTCCAGGTTCGCGGCCAGCAGTGCCCAGGCCTCGGCGCGTTGCCGGTTGTCGATGAACACGCTGTTGATGCCGTAGAGCGTCACGCCGCGCAGGATGAAGGGCATCACGGTGGCCGGGAAGTCGCCGCCTTGTGCCAGGCCGCAGGCAGCGACCGCGCCGTGAAAGCGCGTCGCCGCGCAGGCATTGGCCAGCGTGTGGCTGCCCACGGTGTCGAGCACGCCGGCCCAGGTCTCCTTCTGCAGCGGCTTGCCGGGCGCCATCATCGGCGCACGGTCGATGACGCGCGCGGCACCCATCTCCTTCAGGTAGGCTTCCTCCGAGAGCCGGCCGGTGGACGCGACGACGGTGTAGCCCAGCGCCGCCAGCAGCGCGACGCCGACCGAGCCGACGCCGCCGGCGGCGCCGGTGACCAGCACCTCGCCGTCGCCGGGCGCCAGGCCGTGGCGCTGCAGCGCCCGCACGCACAACGCGGCGGTGAAGCCGGCGGTGGCCACGGCCATCGAGGTGCGCGTCGTGAACGGCGCCGGGATCTTCAGCAGCCAGCCGGCTTCGACGCGCTGGCGCTGCGTCAGGCCACCCCAGTGGTTCTCGCCCATGCCCCAGCCGGTGACGACGACCTTGTCACCGGGCTTCCAGGCCGGATCCTTGCTTGACGCCACCGTGCCGGCGAGGTCGATTCCCGGCACCATCGGCCAACTGCGCACGATGAGCCCGCGGCCGGTGATCGCGAGCGCGTCCTTGTAGTTGAGCGTCGAGTACTCGACGTCCACCGTCACGGCCTTGTCGGGCAGCTCGGAATCGTCCATCTCGCGCAGTTCGGCGTGCGTCGTGCGGTCTTCGGTCTGGGTCAGCAGCAGGGCCTTGAACATCGTCGGTCTCCTTTGGTCGATCGGGCGTTCGCAGCGATGGTACGCGCGCGCCGATGCCCTTCGGCGCCGTCTTCTTCAGCATTGCAGCGGGCGATCGGGAAGCTCGTTGTCTCGCATGCCGCCAGCAGACCCCGCGAAGTGGGTGCGCAGCAAGGTATCGACGGCGTCGATGGCCTCGGCCAACCCGGGCTCGACACGTCCCTGCTTCAGTGCTGCGCCCAGGCGTGCAGCGAGCGCGTCCCACTGTGCTTGCGGCACGGCGCGCGCGATCGCACGGTCGCAGACGATCTCGATCGCGTGCTCGGCGAGAAGCAGGTAGATGAGGACGCCGTTGTTGGCCTCGGTGTCCCACACGCGCAGCTTGCCGAACATCATGATCGCGCGCTCGCGTGCTCGCGCACCGCGCCAGAGGTAGGACAGCGGCAGCCTGCCCTCGATGCAGATGCGGATCTCACCGCCGTGACCGGACTCGCTGTGCCGCACACGCTCGCCCAGGCGATCGAGTGCTTCCGCGTCGAGAAACCGCCGCGCGTCGCCGGCGTCGAACCAGCCGTGCCTGAGCATGCGCAGCCAGCGGTTCATCTCGTCCTGCTCCCCATCGCCCGCTCACCAGTCCCCGGAGGCGCCGCCGCCGCCGAAATCACCACCGCCGCCGGAGGAAAAGCCGCCGCCACCTCCACCCCAGCCGCCGCCACCCCCGGTCCCGACCCAGGTGCCGTCACGGCCGTGCCAGCCGCCGCGCCGCAGCGAACCGAGGTCGAACAGCCCCGTCATCAGAAGGGCGACGAAGGCTGCCAGCAGCGCCGCGAACAACCCGGCGCCAAGCCACCAGACGAGGCCGCCGACGGCGCCCGCGGTGAGCAGGGCGCCCAGGCGCCGCCCCAGCATCCGCGTCAGCATGGTGGCGAGCAGAAGCCAGGCGACGAAGACGAAGCCAAAGGGGTTCGAGTCGCCGTCCTCGCCGTGCGCGGGCGCGCTCGGGATGGGAAGGTTCTCGCCGCGGATGCGGGCGATCAGGGCGTCGACGGCGCCGTCGATGCCGCCGGCGAAATCGCCTTCGCGAAAGCGTGGGCCCATCTGGCGCTCGATGATCTGACGCGCGGCGAGATCGGGTACCGCGCCTTCGAGGGCCTTCGCGACTTCGATGCGCACACGGTGATCGTCCTTGGCAACGACCAGCAGCAGTCCATCACCCACCTCGCGGCGGCCGATCTTCCAGCTGTCGGCCACGCGCTGCGCATAGGCGGCGATGTCCTCGGGCTGCGTGCTCTGCACCAGCAGCACGACGATCTGCGGCCCGGATTGCGCTTCGAAGGCCGCCAGTTTGGCCTCGAGCGCGGCCTGCGCCTGCGCGTCCAGCGTGCCGGTCCGGTCGATCACGCGCGCACTGAGCGCGGGCACGGGCTGCACGTCCTGCGCCCACGCCGCAGCGGCGAGCACCAGGCACAGCGCCGCCAGCACCCAGGTCCGGGCCGCGGCCAGGCGCGCCGTCAGGGGCGCGCAGTCGCGCTTCATCCTGCGCCTAGTTCGTCGCCGGCTTGCCGAAGTCGACCTTCGGCGGCGCCGAAATCGCCGCTTCGTCGGCGACGCTGAAGCCGGGCTTGACCTCGTAGCCGAAGACCATCGCGGTCAGGTTGGTCGGGAAGCTGCGCGCCAGCACGTTGTACTCCTGCACCGCCTTGATGTAGCGGTTGCGCGCCACGGTGATGCGGTTCTCGGTGCCCTCGAGCTGCACGCGCAGATCCTGGAAGCCCTGGTTGGCCTTGAGGTTGGGGTAGTTCTCGGCCACCACCAACAGGCGGCTGAGCGCCCCGGTGAGCTCGCCCTGCGCAGCCTGGAACTTCTGGAAGGCCGCGGGGTCGTTGATCAGCTCCGGCGTGGCCTGGATCGAGGTCGCCTTCGCGCGCGCCTCGATCACGCGCGTCAGGGTCGACTGCTCGAAATCGGCCTCGCCCTTGACCGTGGCCACGAGATTGGGAACGAGGTCGGCGCGGCGCTGGTACTGGTTGACGACCTCGCTCCAGGCGGCCTTGACCTGCTCGTCCAGGCGCTGGAAGTCGTTGTAGCCGCAGCCGCCCAGCAGCAGCGCCAGACCCAGCAGCCAGGCGGTCGTCCATCCCTGCAGTCGCTTCATCGTGGGTTCCTCCTGAGGAGTGCCGATGCTAGCCCGCAATTCTCACATCGCGTCCAGAGCGTCACCCGGCATGCCGCGCGCGCCGCGTGCGGGCATCGAGCCCGCCGAAGCGCGGGCGGTCTAAGGACGCCAGCGCTCGGCCGCCTGTGCGATGGCCCGCAGCTTGCCCTCGGCCACGGCCATGGGGCAGATGGGGTTGTCGGCGAAGGTGGCGAAGCCGCAGTCCGGGTGCAGCAGCAGCCGCTCGGCGCCGAAGAGGCCCACCGCGCGACCGATTCGCGCAGCCACGGCCTCGGCTGCATCGACCACCGGAAGCTTCTGATTCACGACACCGACGCCGATGCGCGCATCGTCCGGCAGCGCCTTCAGCAAGGTCAGGTCGCCGGCGCGCGGCGTGCAGGCCTCCAGCAGGTAGGCGCCCACGCGCATGCCTGCCAGCGTCGTGAGCAAGGGCTCGTAGCTGCCGGCCAGCGCCACGCTCTCGTCGGGCGTCCAATTGCCGCGGCACACGTGCAGCGCGATGCGCTCGCGCGGGAAGCCGTCCACCACCGCGTTGACCAGGTCCTTCGCGAATCCCAGCTCGTGCGCCGGGCCTTCGGACTCCGATAGCGCGCCGCACATGAAGCTGCGCTTGTTCTTCGGGCCGCTGAACACCACTTCCGACAGCACGGGTTCGTCGAACTGCACGAGCGTCGCGCCGGCGTGCAGCAGCTCGGCCAGCTCCTCGCGCAGCACGCGCACGATGTCGATGGCGATCTGCTCGCGCGAGGCGTAGACCTTTTCCTCGATGCAGTCCATCCACATCGTGCGAGTCAGCAGGTAGGGCCCGGGCAGCGCCACCTTCAGCGGCGCGTCGGTGGCAGTGGTCAGGAAGCGCAGTTCGTGTGCCGCCAGCGGCCGGCTGCGTGCGATGCGACCGAACACACCGGGGTGGCGCACCTCGGAAGCCGGCACGTCCAGCGCGCGCAACTCGGCCTCGAAGGCCTCGGGGTCCTCCACCAACGGCAGCAGGTCGATCAGCGGCACGAGCTGGCAGTTGTCCAGCCTCGTCGCGACGAAGCTGGCGTAGCTGTCGCGGCGCTGCTCCCCGTCGGTGAACAGCGTGGCACCGGCGCGCTGCTGCGCGGCGACGACCAGGCGCACCGCGTCGTCCGCCGCCTCCTGGAACGCGGCCTCGTCGAGCTGGCCTTGCACGTGCCGGTGCATCGCGTCGATCAGCCAGCGCGGCCGCGGCCAGCTTCCCATGCCGGTGACCGCCAGCGACGGCAGCGGCCGCGGCGGCGCCGGCTCGCCGCGCAGCGATGCGGGCTGCGCGGCCGCCACCTCGGCCGGCCTGGCCGGCCAGGCCGGAATTGCCGGTGCCGCGGCCTCGCGCTCCTGCAGCGAACCCTTGCAGATCAGGAAGCTGCGCTGCTGGCCCTGCTTGGTCCAGGACACCAGCTCGTTGCGCGTCAGGCGGCACCAGGCCGGCAGGTCCTCGTCTACCGCGATCTCGGTGGAGCGCACTTCGAGCAGGCCGCCGCGTGGCAGCGGGTCGATGTGCCTGCGGATCAGCAGCAGCAGTCCGTTGCCGCAGTCGAGGTCGCCGCCGTCGAATGCGACGTCGGGCGTGAGGGCGTGTTGTGCGACGGCTTGCATCTCGGTTCAGGACGGTCGTCCGTCGGTGCGGCGGCAGCCCGTCAATAGCTGACGCTGGGACAGCCTTCGTCCATGAACTCGACCAGCTTGGCGCCGCCGACGATGACGGCACCATCGATGAGCGCATTCTCGTCGAGCTTGCGCTTCTTGAAGCACGGCGAGCAGACGTAGATCTTGCCGCCGGCCTTGACGAAGTTGGCCATCAAGTCCTTCAGCGGCGCGAAACCTTCTTCGGCGATGTCATCGACGTAGCCGGGCTGGGCCAGGCGCACGGCTTCGATCGACAGGAACACCAGCGCGTCCTTGTCGGACGCGACGGCGGCGTTGGCGACGACGAAGGCCACGGTGGCCTTGTCGGTGTCGTTCTTGGCGTGGGTCAGGCTGACGACGAACTTGCCGGGCATGTCGATCTCCTTGGAGTGGGGGGTGCGAAAGGTTTCAGGGGTCGGTGCGCGCGCGGATCCAGAATGCCGGCGGCGCGGCGTGCAGCAGCTCGTGGCGCGTGAGCCGGCAGTACGCCGGGATGTCCTCGGGAGCGCCGGGGTCGGTGGCGATCAGCTTGAGCGTGCCGCCGGGCATGGCGCGCAGTTGCTTGCGCAGCTCGAGCACGAGTTCGCCGCAGCCCATGTCTCCGGCATCCCAGGTGCTGTCCGCTGCGAGGTTCATCGTGCGTCCGTACAAGCGTGCCGCGCCGCGCAAGCGCGCCGGGGCTCGAGCAGAAAACAATGCGGGAACGGGTTCGGTGCCGAACGGCCACCGGCAGCTGCCGGCCTGTCAGCCCTCACGGGGCATGACCTTCGGTCAACGGGCCCGGATCCTGAAGGATCGGTGGTTCGACGCAGGCGGCAAGCCAGGCACTGCCGAAGCAGCGGGCCCCACGGGGCACGGCCAGCGCGGTCGCAACGTCAACCAGTCTATGGGCTGCGTCCGCGCTGTCGATGCGGGTTGGCCCGAAAGGGGCGATCGGTTCCGGCCGCCCACTGCCGGCCGCTGCTTGGCGCCGGACGACAGGACGCGCAGACCTCGTGCGGCCGGCGCCGCCGCCGGCAGTGCCTGGTCCAGCTCGCCCTTGATGCCCCCGGTGCGCCACCGATAATCGCCCGATGCCTGTTCCACTTCGCAACGATTGCTTCCTGCGTGCCTGCCTGCGCCAGCCGACGCCGCACACCCCCGTCTGGCTGATGCGCCAGGCCGGGCGCTACCTGCCCGAGTATCGCGCCACGCGCGAGAAGGCGGGCAACAGCTTCATGGGCCTGGCGACCAACGTCCAGTACGCCACCGAGGTGACGCTGCAGCCGCTGGAGCGCTTCCCGCTGGACGCCGCCATCCTCTTCAGCGACATCCTGACCGTCCCCGACGCGATGGGTCTCGGGCTTTCCTTCGGCGCCGGCGAGGGCCCGCGCTTCGCCCGTCCCGTGCGCGACGAGGCCGCGGTCGCGGCGCTGCAGCTGCCGGACCTGAACCGCTTGCGCTACGTCTTCGACGCCGTTGCGTCGATCCGCCGTGCGCTGCTGACGCGCGACGAGCACGGCCGGGAGGTTGCGCGCGTGCCGCTGATCGGCTTCTCCGGCAGCCCCTGGACGCTGGCCTGCTACATGGTCGAAGGCGGCGGCAGCAGCGACTACCGCGTCGTCAAGACCATGCTCTATGCGCGTCCGGACTTGCTGCACCGCATCCTGGACGTCAACACGCGCGCGGTGACGGCCTATCTGAACGCACAAGTCGATGCCGGCGCGCAGGCATTGATGGTCTTCGACAGCTGGGGCGGCGTGCTCGCCGACGCCGCCTTCCGGCGCTTCAGCCTGGACTACACCCGGCGCGTGCTCGCGGGCCTGCAGCGCGAGAAGGACGGCCGGCGCATCCCCCTGATCGTCTTCACCAAGGGTGGCGGCCCGTGGCTGGAAGACCTCGCGGACTGCGGCGCCGACGTCGTCGGCCTCGACTGGACCATGAACCTCGGCCGCGCACGCGCCGCGGTCGGCGATCGCGTGGCCTTGCAGGGCAACCTCGATCCGATGGTGCTTTTTGCGCCTCCCGAGGCGGTGGCGCAAGAGGCCGTGGCGGCGCTCGACGCCTTTGGTCCGCCGCAGCGCGCCGATGGCCGCTGGGATGGCCACGTCTTCAACCTCGGCCACGGCATCAACCAGCACACCCCGCCCGAGCACGTGAGCGCCCTGGTCGAAGCGGTGCACAGCCATTCGCGGCGGCAGCGATCGGCACGCTGAGGCGTGGGCGCGGCGGTTTCGGCGGGCCGAAACAAGGTGCATCGAATTGCGCGTGAGCAGGCACTTCGTCGCTCATCGCGATCCTGTGCGGGTGTGAATTCCGGCCACGGGGTCTTGACTTATCCCCAATTCGATGGCGTGCGGGTAGCGAGGGATGACTTAGGTCATTCGCACCGGGGCATTCCCGTAGACAGCGCTAAGTCCTTGATTTACAGGGATCGAAGGCCCTGCTGCGAAATCGGGCAAGCTGAACCAGACAATGGAGAATCAAGGACTTGGCGCATCTGGACGCATCTTTCTCACAACGTTATCCACAGATTGCGTGGATGACTCGAAAACCCGCCCGGAATCAAAAGCTTAAGCGGCATTTCTAAGTCGAAACCGAGAAAGCGCGCGCAACTTCACTGCGCTGATTGGCCCCGCTCGTGCACCGTCTCGCCGTTGCCGTCGAGTTGCCGCAGCACACCGGCATCGCTGCTGTCCTCGACTACGAAAGTGAGCAGTCGCTGCCACCCGGTGCGTTGGTGCGCGTGCCGTTGGGCAGACGCGACGTTGCCGGCATCGTCTGGACCCGCGCCGCGGACGCCGATCCGGCGCCGGTGGGGCGCTTGCGACCCGTCCAGGAAGTGCTCGAAGGCTTGCCGCCGCTCTCGCAGCCCTGGCAGCGACTGGTGGAGTTTGCCGCCACTTACTATCAGCGCCAGATCGGTGAGCTGGCCCTGGGTGTGTTGCCACCCGAGCTGCGCAGGACCGGTGACCGGCAGCTCGCACGGCGGCTGGCGCGCCTGTTGCGCCAGCCCGCGCCGCCGCTGGAGACGCCACCGGAGGCGGCGGCGCTTCCCGAACTCAGCGCCGACCAGTCCGCGGTGCTCGCGCAAGTGGAACAGCTGCAGGCGGGCGTCGCGCTCCTGCACGGCGTCACCGGCAGCGGCAAGACCGAGGTCTACCTGCGCGCCGCGGCGCTGGCGCTGGCCGCCGGACGCCAGGTGCTGATGCTGGTGCCCGAGATCAACCTCACGCCGCAACTGCAGTCGCGTGTGGCGGCGCGCTTTCCGGCGCAGCGGCTCGTCAGCCTGCACAGCGCGCTCACGCCGGCACAGCGTCTCAACCACTGGCTGCTGGCGCACCTGGGGCGCGCCGACCTCGTTCTGGGCACGCGTCTGGCGGTATTCGCGTCGATGCCGCGCCTGGGCCTGATCGTCGTCGACGAGGAACACGACCCGAGCTTCAAGCAGCAGGAGGGCGCGCGCTACTCGGCGCGCGATCTGGCGGTCTACCGCGGACACCTCGAGCAACTGCCGGTGATCCTGGGCTCGGCCACGCCTTCGCTGGAGAGCTGGCAGCGCGCGCAGGAGGGCCGCTACCGGCGCCTGGCGCTGCCGGCGCGCATCGGCGCCGGGGCGATGCCGCGCGTACGCCTGCTCGATACCGCGAGCCTGCCGCGCACGCGCGGCGTTCTGCCTGCGCTCGCGCCGCCGCTGCAGGCGGCGGTGCAGGAGCGCATCGCGCGCGGCGAGCAAAGCCTGCTGCTGCTCAACCGCCGCGGCTACGCGCCGGTGCTGCACTGCCACCACTGCCAGTGGAAGAGCGGCTGCCCGCACTGCAGCGCCTGGCGTGTCTTCCACAAGGCCGACCGCACGCTGCGCTGCCACCACTGCGGCCTCACCGAGCCCGTGCCGCGCGCCTGTCCCGACTGCGGCAACCTCGACATCGCGCCGCTGGGCCGCGGCACCGAGAAGCTGGAAGAGCAACTGGCAGGACTGCTGCCCGGCGCGCGCATCGCGCGCATCGACGCCGACAGTACGCGCCACCAGGGCGCGCTCGAGCGCCAGCTCGCCGCGGTGCACGAGGGCGAGGTCGACGTGCTCGTGGGCACGCAGATGGTGACCAAGGGCCACGACTTCCGCCGCATGACGCTGGTGGCGGCGATCAACCCCGACGGCGCGCTCTTCAGCAGCGACTTTCGCGCGCCCGAGCGCCTGTTCGCTCTGCTCATGCAGGCCGCGGGCCGTGCCGGGCGCGACGCCGACCAGGCCGCGCGCAGCGAGATGTGGATCCAGACCGCCTACCCCGGCCACGCGCTCTACCAGGCGCTGCTCGCGCACGACTTCGACGCCTTCGCGCAGAGCCAGCTCGACGAGCGCCGCCGCGCCGGCCTGCCGCCCTTCAGCTTCCTGGCGCTGCTGCGCGCCGAGGCACGCGAGGCCGCGGTCGCCGGCGCGTTCCTGCAGGCCGCTGCCGAGGTCGTCGCCGACCTCGCCGAGGGCGCCGCCGTCAGCCTCTATCCCCCCGTGCCCCCGGCGGTGCCGCGCGTGGCCGGCATCGAGCGCATGCAGATGCTCGTCGAATCACCCTCGCGCCCGGCGCTGCAGCGCTTCCTCGCGGCCTGGCTTCCGGCGCTGCACGCGCTGCGGCGCGGGCACAAGGGCCTGGCGCGCTGGGCCGTGGACGTCGATCCGATGGCGATCTGATCGCATCAGCGCGGCTGGATGCCGTAGACCGCAGCGATCGCCGTGAAGCTGACGAAGGCCGCCGCCGTCGAACTCATGATGATTCGTGCCACGCGGCCGGTGTCGGCGCCCCAGCGCTCGGCGAGCATGGCCACGTTGCTGGCGCTCGGGAGCGCCGCGACGAGCACGATCACCATCAGCGCGAAGTCCGACAGCGGCAGCGCCAGCGCCTGCGCAGCCATCCCGAGCCCCAGGACCAGCAAGGGATGCGCCAACAGCTTGGCTGCCGCCACCGGCGCGTAGCGCGCGAGCGGCGTGCGCGCATGCGCATGCTGCCCGGCGCGCCAGAGCACGGCGCCGATGGTGAACAGCGCCACCGGGCTGGCCGCGTCGGCAAGCATCTTCACCACCGCATCGGCCGGTCCCCAGAGTTGCCAGTCCATCGCCGAGAAGAGTGCCCCGAGTGCGATCGCCCAGGGCATCGGGTTCTTCGCCACGCCCCGCAGCACGCGCCGTGCCGCCACCCAGGCGCCGTGGCGCCCCTGGTCCTGCACCTCGGCCAGCGCGAGGCAGGCCGTCGTCGTGACGACGAGGTCGGCCGCGAGCACGCAGATCGTCGGCCCCGCGGCCTGCGGCCCGAGCAAGGCCACGAGCAGCGGCACGCCCATGAAGCCGGTGTTGGGGAACACCGCCACCAGCGCGCCGAAGGCCGCATCCTTCAGCCCGACCCCGGGCCCGAGCGTCAGCGCAACCGTCGCCGCGGCCAGTAGCGCCGCCCCCAGCAGCCAGACGGCGAGGATCGTCGGGTCGAGCAGCTGCAGCACCGGCGTGCCGGCGCCGAACCGAAACAGCATGCAGGGCAGCGCAAAGTAGAGGACGAAGGCATTGAGCCCCGGAATCGCCGCCTCGGGCAGGGTGCGCAGCCGCCCCGCCAGCCAGCCGCAGAGGACGAGGGCGAAGAAGGGTGCGGTGATGGCAACGAGGCTGTTCATGGCGGCGGGGCTAGCGTAACCCGGTGCGACGCCGCCTGCCGCAGACGCTCGCCCACCATCGCCGATCCGCACGGAAGCACGCTCTGGGCAAGCCCGCTGGGGCAGGCCCTGCGCAAGCGACGAGTGGGCCTTGCAGCGCCGCTACATGCAGCGTGAAGGCCTGCAGTTCCTCAGCGATGCTGCTCCGGCTCGGCTGTCTGCTGTGCAGCGCTGAGCACCGCGTGCAACTCAGCCCCTCCGGGCTGTGGAGCTGCACCACGCGTTGGGGCACGATCCGGCCCCGGCTGGCGCGCCGCCCCGGCTTCAACTGCGGCTTCCAGGATCATTCCAAGCCGAGCGCCGCCAGCAGTGCTGGGCGATGCGCCGAGCCGTCGAAGCGGGCCAAGGCATCCTGGCGCGCCCGCGTGGCCATCTCGGCATACTGGGGCAGCGTGTCGATCACCTGCTCGATCCGCTCTGCCCATTCATGGCCGCGCGCCAGGTAGCCGGTCACGCCCTGTTGGATGGCCGCCGCGTAGCTGCGCGACGGCGACGCGATGCTCAGCGTGCCGACGATCGCCGCTTCGAAGTACTTGAGCGGCGACTTGCAGTCGGTGAAGACGCTGGGCGCCAGCGGCATCAGGTTCAGCTCGACACGCCCGACCAAGCGCTGCAGGTTGACCCAGTCCTGGAACGGGGCATGCTGCAGCCGGTCCTTGAAGGGTTCCAGGCGCGGGCCCGGCGCGATGTAGCCGACGGTCAGCAGCCGCAACTCGGGCCGGCGCGCCATCAGCGCGGCGATCGCGGGCTCGACCATGCCGTAGTCGTGGTTGTGCGACGGCGAGCCGCTGAAGTAGCCGAGCGTGAACTCGCCGTCGCGCGCGAAGCCGCTGGCGAGCTTGTCGTGCCAGATGCGGTCCGAGATCGCCAGTTGTTCGCGGTTGATGAAGTTCGGCACCACCGCCACCGGTCGCTCGGTGCATTCGGCCAGCCGCGCGGCCAGGAAATCGGTGGTGGCGATGGCGCCGTCGCACAGGTCCAGCGTCGCCCGCATGCGGCCGAGGTAGCCGAACCAGAAATCCCACCAATGCGCGGCATCGATGTCCTGGTCCAGCGCATTCATGACGAGGTGCGCGTAGCGCGTGTCGAACACGAGATCGTCGACGTCGAACAGCACCTGCTTGCCGCGGCGGCGGAACGCGGTGATCAGCCGCAGCAGCCGCGATTCGTAGCCCGAACGGCAGACCACCAGCACCTCGGCGCGTTCCGCGATCTCCTCGCCGGCCCGTTCGAGGTCGGCGCGGTGGAACCAGCAGGCCGAGTGTTCCGGCTCGCCGCCCTCGCCCGGCTCGTCGCTCGCGTTGAGCAACTGCGCCATGTTGTAGCAGCGGTAGCGGAAGGTGCTGGTGTTCGGCTCTTCGTAGTAGTAAGCCACGCGGCGCCGGCCCCGGCACAACAGCTCCAGGCGCCGAGCCAGCGGCAGCAGCCAGGGGTCGGCGTGGGCTTGTGGGAGTGTCGCGGCGGTAAACATCAGACCCTTTGGGCCAGTTGATCCAGGATCGGTTGCAGCGCGGTCGCCCATGGCTCGGACCCACACGCGGGCTCGAAGCTCGGCGCTTGCGCCTCGAAATGCTCCAGGCCGCTGCGCACGAAATGCCGCTTGAGCGCGGCGGTGCGGATCACGCACTGCAGGTCGCGGCGGCGCAGCAGGACGTCGCAATGCCGGGTTTCGTCGTCGTTTGCGGTGGCCAGGCGCTCGTCCGACTGCAGCAGACAGACCACGCGCGCGGGCCCGACGGCAGCGAGCGCGGCCGCCGTGTTCCACCATGTATCGGTGAGCAGCAACTCGCCGTCGATCAGGTCCAGCTCGGCCTTGGCGTCCTGGGTCGGCAGGAAACGAAGCTGCAGCTCACCCTGCAGATCCTCGCCGCAGGCTTGCAGCAGGGCTTGCAAGGCGGCCGGCTGTGCCGGCTCGGTGCGGGTGACGAGACGCAGATCGGCCGCGCAGCGCCGTGCCAGCAGCAGGCCCAGGATGACGGCGGTGTTGGCGGCGTCGAACGCGCCGCCGGTCGAGACGGCATCCAGAACCAGCGTGATGCGCTTGCGTCCGCGGGCCGGGGTGTGGAACACCTGCAGCGCCGTCTGCGGCGGCAGGCGCGGTGCGTCCTCGGCCGCGGGAGGAGGGAGGCTCGGTGCCGCGTCGCCGAACAAGGCGGCCAGCATTCGCGACGCCGGCCGTTCCGGCACGTATGCGGCCACGTCCAGGGCGCCCTGCTGCTGCAAGGACTGGCGCAGCGCGTGGTCGGTCAGCAGGCGGCGCAAGGCCTGATGGCAGGCGTCCAAGCTGGCGGTGTCGACGAACAGCGCATTGCGCTCGTGGATCGCGAAGCTGTCGGCGCCGCCGCTCTCGGGCACGATCACGGCCGCACCGCAGGCCATGGCTTCCAATGCCGTCAAGCCCATGGCCTGGTACTGCGAGAAGTCCGCGAAGACATCGACCTCATTGAGAAGCACCGCCATCTGCTGCGGGTTCAGCACGCCGACGTTGAGCCACGGGAAGTCGCAGGGCAAGGCCTTGAATTCCGGCGCCGTCGACGGCACACCGAACAGGATGATCTCGACCTGCGGTCCGAACTCGGCCGCGATGCGCGCCAGCACCTGCATCGTCAGCAGCGGCGAGCGCCGGGGCGTCGACGGCCTGATCATGGCCGTGACGCGCAAGGGCGCCTGCGGCCAGGCCGCGCGGCGGCGCGGCCGCGGCACGAACATGTCGACATCGAACGAGGGTCCGATCACATCGCACTGGCGGCCCGTGCGCTGGCGCACGAGATCCGCGTTCCAGCGCGTCTTGGTGACGCACACCATCTCGGGGATCGCCGTGTACGAGCGGATCGCGCCTTCATAGCCGTCGGAACCGAGGCGGTAGAAGCTGGGTTCGAAGTCCTGCACGTAGTAGCCGAGCACCGGCGCGGGATCGGCCTGCCGCAGCGGCTCGATCCAGTACACCGAGACGTTGAGCGTGGCGATCACCGCATCGAAGCCGTGGCAGAGGCCGGCCACTGCGTGTACGTCGGCTGCGTAGTGCCGCGGAAACGGCAATTCCGGATGGCCGGCTTCGAACGCCTCACGGTTGGCCTCGAAGTTGAGCAGGTGTACCTCGACGCCCATGCGCTGCATCGCGCGCGCCTCGCACAACACCACGTTGGTGCCGCCGCCGGCGTCCTGCACCGGCAGCACGAAGACGATGCGGCGGCCGGCCCAGCGGCTGCGGGCCTGCGCCGTCAGCGCGTGCCGCGCGGCGAACTGCGCCGCATGGTTGCGAATGCCCTCCATCGTGCGGTCGAAGCGACAGACGTGAACGCCGGCGTCGATCAGCGGCTGGCCGTGCTTGCGCAGCAGCGCTTCGTCGGAGGCCTTGACCAGCAGGCGCCGGCGCTCGTTCGAATAACTCCTCGATTGCGCGTGGTGGACGTAGACGTCGTCGGCCACGGCCAAGCCGAACCCGGCCTGGCCGGCGCGCAGACAGTAGTCGTTCTCCTCGCCGAAACCCTTGCCGAAGACCTCTTCGTCGAACAGGCCGATGCGCTCGATCAGCGCACGCTTGATGAGCAGGCAGAAACCATTGAGGAAGTTCAGGCGCGGGTAGGACTGGCTGGCGGTCTGCGCGGTCCATTGCGCCATGTCGGCGATGTCCATGCCCGCGGGCAGCGGGTTGTCCGACCAGTCGCCGTTGCGCGCGATCTCGGGGATCGATTGCCACGAGGCAGTGTTGCTCAGCGGGCCGACGATGCCGATCATCGGGTCGGACTCCGCGCACATCACCATGCGGTCGAGCCAGTCCCGGCTGACGATGGTGTCGCTGTTGAGCAGCACGAGGTAGGGCGCCGTCGAGCGGCGCATGCCCTGGTTGGCCGCCAGCGTGTAGCCTTGGGCGGACTCGTTGCGCAGCAGCACGGCGCCGTGCTGCCCGGCATGGGCGGCCAGGAAGTCGCGCGTCGGCGCGTCGCTGCCGTCGTCGACGATCACCAGCGTGTAGGGCGCCTGTGTGTGCCGGTGGACCGATTCGAGGCAGCGCTTCACGTCGTCGAGCGCGTTGTGCACGCAGACGATGATGTCCACCGGCTGGTGGTGGGCCACCAGGGCGTGGCCGAGGGTTGCCGGCAGGTGCAAGGATGCCGACGGCATCGGAACCGCCGGCGCGTGCCCGCCCGCAGCGTGGCGGCGGACGGCGCCCGACAGGCCGCGCGGGCCCTGGGTGAGCAACACGCGCATGCCCACGCGCAACAGCCGCTGGCCGCCGCGCAGCACGCCGCCGTGGGTCCTCAGGTACGCGCACGCGAGCTGCTGTACACGCCGGGCCCGCCGCAGCAGCGTGCCGGCGCTGCGGTAAGGCGCCGTCAGCCGCCACGAGCGCGATGCCAGGACGCCTTGCAACTCGGCGCGGCTGGCCTGCAACTGCTCCTGAAGCCGCAGCGTGTCCTGCTGCGACCGGCCCAGTTCGTCGTTCAGTTGCTGGACCAGCTGCCGGGATTCTTGCTGCAACTGCCGTTCCTGCGCGGCCATGGCCTGTTGCCAGGCCTCGCGTTCCGCTTCGTGATGCTGCCGTGCCAGATCGATCCTTGCGCTCAGCTCCCGGGCCTGCTGCGCCGAAGCAGAGCGCTCGTCCCCGAGTCGTCGCTCCATCTCTGCCAATTCCTGCCGGAGGGCCAGCATCGCGGCTTCACGGCAGTCGATGATCCGGTGCAGCTCCGCGCCGGACCAGCGCTCGCGCCACTTGTCGAAGTAACGTGCCATGCCCTGCCGCACCACTTCCTCGGCCGGAACGGCGCCGAAGCCCGACAGGCCGGCATTGCGGTAGCAGCAGGTGGTCCGGTCGACATGCAGGAAGTCGGTGTGGCGGGACAACTGGGTCCAGAAATCCCAGTCTTCGTAGACCTCGAGGCTCTCGTCCACGCGGCAGCCTTGCGCCAGCAGGCTGCGCTCGAAGAGAACGGCATGAATGGGCAGGAAGTTGCGCCCCCACAGCCGGTAGCGGTCGAAGCACTGGCGCTGTTCATAGACGTTGACGCAGCGACCGCCTTGATGGAACTCCACGCGGGTGTTGGCGTACGCGCAGCGAAGCGACGGGTGGTCACTCAGGCCTTGCACCAGTTCCTGCAGGTGCTCGGGATAGAGGAGGTCATCGTCGTCGAGGAACCCGATCCAGTGGCCCGTCGCGGCCTCCAGCCCCGCATTGGCAGCCCGGCTGCGGGGCAGCGGCAGGCCATGGTCCACCCAGCGCACCGGGCGCCAGCCGCACCGGGCCTCCAGCGGCCGGTGCCCCGGCCCCTTGGCGTTGACGACGACGATCTCGACCGCGGGGTAGGTCTGAGCGGCCGCCGACTGCATGGCCTCTTCGAGGCTGGGCCGGTCCATGCTGCGGATGATGATGCTGACCAGCGGCGTCGTGGTGTCGTTCATGTCGGCAATCCTGGGCGGCTCAGCGCCATCCGAGGGCTTGCAGCAGTACCGGCAGCTGTTCCGTCCAGGCGTGGTGGCGGATGGCGTCGGCATGCGCGCTTTCGGCCATGGCCCGATAGACCTCGGGCGCTTCGAGCACTGCGTCGATCTGCTGCTCCCATTCGTGGCCGCGTGCGATGCGGCCGTTGATGCCGTGGGCGATGCATGCGAGATGGTTCACCGTCGGCGACGCGACGCTCACCGTGCCGACCGCTGCCGCCTCGAAGTACTTCAGCGGCGACTTGCAGTCGGTGAAGACGTTGGCCTGCAGCGGCATCAGGTTCACCTCCACCGATGCCACCAGGCGCTGCAGGTTGATCCAGTCCATGAAGGGCTGGCGTTGGATGCGCTCCTCGAAGCGCGCCAGGGCAGGGCCGGGCGCGATGAAGCCGACCAGCATCAGGCCGAGCGTGGGCCGGCGCTCCATCAGCCGCGCGATGGCCGGCTCGACGGTGGCGTAGTCGAACCGATGTGACGGCGTGCCGCTGAAGTAACCCAGCATCGGGGGGCCGCTGGCCTCGAATCCGGCATCCCGCTTGGCGGACCACAGGCGCTGCGAGACGGCGATTTGCTCGCGATTCATGAAGTTGGGCACCACCACCGCCGGCTTGCCGGTGAGCTCACGGATGCGCTCGGCCAGGAAGTCGTTGGTGGTGATGACCCCGTCACAGCGCTCCAGCGTGGCGCGCATCCGCGCGATCATGCCGAACCAGTCGTCCCAGATGCGGGGATCGTCCTTGTCCAGACCCAGCGTGCTGATCAGCAAGTGGGCGTACCGGGTGTCGATCACCAGGTCGTCGATGTCGAACAGCACCTGCTTGCCCAGGCGCGTGAAGCGGTCGATCAGACGTATCAGCCGGTGCTCGTAACCCGAGCGGCACACCACCAGCACATCTGCCTGTTCGGCGATCCGGTCCATCACCCCGAGGTCGCGGCGGAAGAACCAGCTCGCCGAGTAGTGGGTCCCCGGTTGGGCGTTGAGCAGCTGCGCCATGTTGTAAGCGCGGTAGCGGAACGTGCTGGTGTTGGGTTCCTCGTAGTAGTAGGCGACCCGGCGCTCGCCGCGGGTCAGCATGGCCAGCCGGTCCTGCGTCGGCGAGAGCCAGGGGTCGGCGTAGGGCAGCTCGGGAATGGACGTGGCAAACATCAGCGGCCCGCGCTCAACTGCTCCACGGTCGCCTCCAGACTCGGTGACCCGTGGCCAGCAGGCACGGTACGGGCCTGGCGCGCATCGTCGCCCAGCCGTTCGGCGGCGCAGCCCAGGGCCTCCACGATGCCGTCGCGTTCAAGCGCGCAGGTGATGACGTCTGGCGTCGCGGCTGCCGGAGGGTCGGCGGTGGCGACCACGACGACGGCGTTCCCTGCCGCCACGCCCAGGGGTGCTTGAACCGCTGCACCGGGCGACGGCAGCCACAGCGCCAGGACGGCACGCTGCCGCACTTGCCAGGCGGCGCCGGCTTCGAGGTGATCGAGCGCGGTCGGACGTGCACCGTGGCGCAGCGCGACCTGCGGCAGGCCAGGCGCCGCGAACAGGAAGTCCCAGCGCTGCGGGTCGAGGATGTCGAGGGCCAGCGCCTGTTCAATGGCCGCCAGTCCGATGGCGAACCGCTCCCGGTCCACCGGAGCCACGACTTCGAAGAGGAAGGCGCTGCGGCCGGCGTCCGCTAGCGGCTGCACGGCGACAGCGGCCGGAAGCGCAAGCTCGAAACTCAGTGCATGCTGAGCCAGATGGGGGAAGCCGCGGCCGACCAGGTATTGCTTGAACATCGCCGGGCTGACCACGAAGCGCAGGTCCGTGCGCGCCAGCAGCGCGCCGGCGTCGCCCTCGCCCGGGGCGACGCCGGACAGATCGGGGTCGTCGGGGTGCAGCAGGCACACCAAGTCTTCGGCGGGGAGTTCGGCAAGGGCTTCGCTGGCGAATCGACAGGATGCCGCGAGTATCAGTTCGCCGTCGAAGCGGTCGAACTCCGGGGTCGAGCGCGGCGCCACCGGCCCGCCGAGGGTGCACTCTCCGTGCACGGCGAGGCCCTGACTGCGCAGCAGCCCGTTCAGCGCGCTGGGGTCGACGGCCTGTCGTGCGGCAATCAGGCGCAGGTCGGCGTGCAGCCGGTTTGCGGTCATGACCGCGAGCGCCAACGCGGCTCGCGTGCCGTCGCACGGGCCGTGCCGGTCGATCCCTCGGCACAACAGCGTCACGCGCCGGCGGTTGCCTCGTGGCGTGCGGTAGAACAGGGGCGCGGATCGATGGCCCGACGGAGTCCACGCCTGCGCCCAGTCGGGGCGCGGCGTCGAGGCGGACGGCTGTCCGGCCTGCCGCAATGAGGCAAGCCGGCGCCGCGCTTCCAGTGCCAGCCTCGACAAGGTCGCACGCCACCCGAGTCGCCGGCGGTAGGAACGCAGCTTGGCCAGCTGCTGCATGGCGTGGGAGGGCAAGGTGCGGGACGTGGACGGCGAGGCGCCGGGCGCCGAACCTGGAATTCTACTGTTGCAGTGCACGGCGGCCTGTCATCGATCCAGGGGCCCTGTGCGGTTGCGCCAGCCGTCGGCCAGCCCCCGCGTCATCATGCGCAACCGTGCCCAACGCCCTGGCGCCAGCAGCCCGAAGTAGAGCAGCAGCGACCGCAGCTGCCGCAAGTCGGCGCGCTTCCACGCTGCCGTCGCCTGCGGCCGCCGGCGCAGCAGCAGCCCATTGCGCCACATGTAGTAGTAGCGAAAGGGGGCATGCACCGCCAGGTGCCGCCAGCCGAAGAACCACAGCGGCAGCATCCGCAGCCCCAGCCGGTGCTGCAGCCGCGCTGCCGGCACGCCGACGAGCTGCCAGCCGGCGGCGGCGGCGCGCAGACACCACTCGGTATCGACCTTGTCGATGAACAGGGCCTCGTCCATCTCGCCGATGGCTCGCAAGGCCGTGGCAGGGATCAGGGTGCCGGAGGCGATCAGCAGGTCGCAATCGACCCAGGCCTGGCCGGCCGGTGCGATCGCCTCGTAGCGCCCGCGACGAAAGCGCACGAAACCTTCGCCTTGGCCCCCTTCGTCGACGACAAGCGGTCCGGCCGCGGCAGGACGCAGGCCGGCCGCGGCGGCGGCCCGCAGCCCTTCCTGCAGGGCCGCCACCATGCCGGGGAGCGGCAGGCTGTCCTGGTCCAGCAGCAGCACCTGGTCGGCGCCGGCCTGCAGTGCGGCGCGCATGCCGACGTTCTGCGCCGCCGCCACGCCGCGGTTGCGCTCGAGCTGGATCAGCCGCACGCCTGGCGGCAGCGCCGGCAGCGCAGGGCTGGCGTTGTCGACCACGATGACCGATCGCACGGCGTCGGCCAGCGCCGCCAGCAGCGCGATGAGCGCGGCGGGCTCGGGATGGTGGCTCACCACCACGGCGGTGACCCCGGGGACGGAGGGGTTGGAAGGCATCGGAGGAGGGAGCAGGGGGAGCCGGCAGGACTGGCGCGCCAGTGTCTCAGGTCCGCGGTCGCGCCGATATCATCCCGACGTCGGCAGCGCTGGCTGCCCGGCCGGCGCGGCCGTGCGGCACCCTGGCCCACGTCGGCCTTCCGCTCCCCCGCCCCTGCGCTGCATGCATTCCTCGTCTTGGTGGTTGTTCCTGCGCTTCGCACAGCGCGAGATCACGAACCGCTTCGCCGGCTCGCTGCTGGGCGGGCTGTGGGCGCTGCTGCACCCGCTGGCGCTGCTGCTGATCTACGACTTCGTGTTCACCTCGGTGCTGAGGATCCGGCCGCCGCCGGAGACGACCGTGCCGTTCCTCGTCTTCCTGGCGTTGGCGCTGTGGCCCTGGCTGGCTTTCTCCGAGGCGGTGATGCGCGGCACGGCCTCGGTGGTGGCGAACGCGGCGCTGGTCAAGAAGATCCCGTTCGCCCACGAACTCGTGGTCTACGCCGCGGTCGCGGCCAGCTTCGCGCTGCATCTGGCGGGGTTTGGCGTGGTGCTGGCCTTTCTCGCCGCCGCCGGCCATGCACTGCATTGGACGGGGCTGCCGCTGGTGCTCTACGGCCTGTTGGCGCTGGCCGCGCTGGCCACGGGCATGGCGCTGCTGCTGGGCGCGCTGCAGGTGTTCGTGCGCGACGTCGAGCAGGGGCTGGCGCCGCTGATGGGCATCCTCTTCTACCTCTGTCCCATCCTCTACACCGTCAGCATGGTGCCATCCTGGATGCGCCCCTGGATATGGCTGAATCCTGTGGCGGTGCTGATCGAAGGTGTCCGCGACGCGCTGCTGCAGGGCCGTATCGTGCCCAGCGGCATCGAATGGCGTGCCGGCGGCCTGTGCCTGCTGCTGCTGCTGGCCGGACGGCTGGTGTTCCGCCGCCTTTCGCCGCACTTCGAGGAGGCGCTTTGACAGCCGCAGCCGCGGATCTGCCGCTGATCTCGCTGCGCGGCATCGGCAAGTCCTACCCGGTGCACGTCTCGGCGGCAAGCCAGCTCGCCTCGCTGTGGGCCAAGCTGCGCGGTGTGCCGCATGCGGCGTCCAGCTTCCAGGCGCTGCAGGACGTGTCCTTCGACGTGCGGCGCGGCGAGTCGACAGCGCTGGTGGGCGTCAACGGCGCCGGCAAGTCCACGCTGCTGAAGGTCATCGCCGGCGTCGTCAAGCCCAGCCGCGGCGAGATCGTCACGCGCGGCCGCGTCGGCGCGCTGCTGGAGCTGGGGGCGGGCTTCCACCCCGAGTACACGGGGCGCGAGAACATCGGCCTGAGCTGCGCCCTGATGGGCCTGTCACCGGCGCAGACGCGCCAGCACGTCGCCCGCATCGTCGAGTTCGCCGACATCGGCGCGCACATCGAGCAGCCGGTCAAGCACTACTCGTCGGGAATGGTGGTGCGGCTGGGCTTCGCCATTGCCACCGCGCTGACGCCCGACGTGCTCATCACCGACGAGGTGCTGTCGGTCGGCGACGAGTCCTTCCAGCGCAAGTGCATCATCTGGATGGAGAACTACCTCTCGAACGGCGGCACGCTGCTGCTGTGCTCGCACAGCATGTACCATGTGCAGAAGCTGTGCCGGCAGGCACTGTGGATCGAGGCCGGCCGCGTGCGCCTGGCCGGAGACGCCGCCGAGGTCACGCGCCAGTACCTGACCTGGCACGACGAGCGCAGCGCCGAGGCGCGCCGGCTGCAGCCGGCCTCGGCCGCGGCCAACAGCAGCCTCTACCAGGTGCGCAGCATGCGCCTGAATGACAGCGACGAGGAACCGGCGCGCGTGCCCGAGCGCGGCACGCTGGTGATCTCCGGGACCGTGTACTCGCCCGACGGCCGCGTGCCGCAGGTCGCCGTCGGCATCGTGCGGCTGGACGGAACGCCGGTGGCGGGCTGCTATTCGGAGATGGACGGCTTCACGCTGCGCCGCGTCGAGCCGCACCTGTATGCCTACACGCTGACGCTGCCCGAGCTGCTGCTGCTGCCCGGTGCCTACGTCGCGCGCAGCCACGCGATGGACCCCGAGGGCATGCGCATGTTCGACCACGTCGAGCTGCGTTTCGACGTCGCCGGGCAATCGCGCGAGACCGGCTTCGTCAAGCTGCCGCACCGCTGGTCGTGAGCGTGGCCACCGCCCCTCGCGTGCTGCACGTCGTCCCGCCCGGCGGCGGCGGTGTCGAGCGCTGCGTGCGCGATATCGTGCGCGCGCGTCCGGGCGACGTCATCGTGCACGTCTGCGACGGCCAGCGCGTGCTCGAGTTCCCCTCTCGTTGCGGACAGGGGCGCTTCGTGCCGCTGGCGCCCGCGGATCTCCGGCGCTGGGCGCTCGCGGGCGGTTTCGGCGCCCCCCTGGCGATGCACGCGCACAGCACCGTCGCTGCGGTGCGCCGACTGTGCGAGGAACTGTTCGAGGCGACGCGTGCGCCGAGGTTGCTGAGCCTGCACGACGTCTGGTTCGCCGACCCGGCGCTGCCCGCGGACGAGCGCGCGCAGCGCCTGACCTTCGTGCGCAGCGCGGCGCTGCGCGTCGCGCCCAGCGCCTATATCGTCGGTCGCGCGCGCGCAGCGCTGGGTGCGGATGCCGCGGCAACGCCGGTGATCGAATGGCCGCTGGCGGCGATGCCCTTCACTCCCGGCTTCGAGGCCTCGCTCGCGCCGGCAGCGGAGCTGGCCTGCGGCGCGCGAGGCTTCGCGATCGCGGTCGTCGGGGCCATCGGTGCGCACAAGGGGCTGGGCGCGCTGGAGGCGTTGTCGGCGCGACTGCCTGCGACGCTGCGCGTGGTGGTCCTGGGCTACACCGAGCGCCAGCTGCGCCAGGGCTGGACGGCGGATGGCCGCATCTGGGTGCACGGGATCTTTCATCCGCACCAGTTGCCGTCTCTGGCGCAGCACTATGGCGCGCGTCTGGCCCTTTTCCCGCCGGGAATGCCGGAAAGTCATTGCTATGCCCTTGGCGATGCCTGGATGAGCGGTTTGCCGGTGCTCGCTCCGGATCACGGCGCCCTCGCCGAGCGCGTGCGCCGACACGGCGGCGGCGTGCTCTACGATCCCACGCTGGATCTGGATGCGTGGTGCCGGACCGTCGTCGACGAGGCTGCGCGTGCGCGTCGATTCGAGGGTCCGGTGCCGCTGACGCGGCCCTTGCCGACGATGGAGGAGATGATGGGTCAGCTCGACGCGCTCTATGGCCAGCTTCCGGTCAGCGGCCCGGAGCGCCCGGCCGATGACGAGGGCGTGCTGCGCCTGGCGCAAACGCACCTCGACAGCCACTTCCTGCGCCGCGAGGTAACCGACCTTCAGCGCGAGATCGAGGCCGCCCGCGGCGCGAACGACGCCTTGCGTGTCCAGCTTGCCGAGCAACAGGACCAGCAGCAGGTCCTGCGGCAGCGCCAGGGTGAATGCGAGGCGGCCCTGACCGACGCGCAGCGGGAGCGCGACGCGTATGCGGCGGCGTACCTCGGCCTGCGCGGCCGCCTGCAGCGCCTCGTGGGCTGGCTGCCCGGCCCGCTGCGTCGTGCGCTGGTGACGCTGGCCCGTCGCCTGCGAGGCTGACTGCCGGGATTCCGATAAGCCGTGACGCTCGCCATGCTCATGCCCGACGCCCCTGCTTCGCTCAACCCCGCGCAGATGGCCGCCGTGCAGCACCTGGGCGGCCCTTGCCTGGTGCTGGCGGGGGCGGGGTCGGGCAAGACGCGCGTCATCGTGCACAAGATCGCGGGGCTGCTGCACTCCGGCGTCGAGCCGGCGCGGATCGCGGCCATCACCTTCACCAACAAGGCCGCGGCCGAGATGCGCGAGCGGGCGCGTGCGCTGGTGGGGCCGCGCGCGGCGCGCGAGCTGGTGGTGTGCACCTTTCACGCGCTCGGGGTGCGCATGCTGCGCGAGGACGGGCAGCGCCTGGGACTCAAGCCCAACTTCAGCATCCTCGACGCCGACGACGTGCTGGGCGTGATCCGCGACGCCGGCGGCTGCAGCGACAACGCGCAGGCGCGGCGCTGGCAGTGGCAGATCAGCCTGTGGAAGAACCAGGGGCTGGACGCGCAGGGCGCCGAGCGCGCCGCCACCAGCGACGAGCAGCGCGTGGCCGCGCGCGTGATGCAGCGCGTGCAGGAACGCCTTGCCGCCTACCAGGCGGTCGATTTCGACGACCTCATCGGCCTGCCGCTGGCGCTGCTGCAGCGCGACGGTGAGGCGCGCGCGCGCTGGCAGGCGCAGTTCCGCCATCTGCTCGTGGACGAGGTGCAGGACACCAACGCCGTGCAGTACGAGCTGCTGAAGGCCCTCGTCGGGCCCGAGGGCGGCACGCCCTTCACGGCCGTGGGCGACGACGACCAGAGCATCTACGGCTGGCGCGGCGCGACGATCGAGAACCTGCGACGGCTGCCGCAGGACTACCCCAAGCTGAAGATCATCGCCCTCGAGCAGAACTACCGCAGCAGCGGCCACATCCTGCGCGCGGCGAACGCGGTGATCGCGCACAACCCCAAGCTCTTCGAGAAGCAGCTGTGGAGCGAGTTCGGTGACGGCGAGCCGGTGCAGCTGATCGAATGCGACGGCGAGGAGCACGAGGCCGAACGCGCCGTCGCGCGCATCCAGGCGCTGCGCGCGCAGGGCGCGGGCGCGAGGCTCTCCGACTTCGCCGTCCTCTACCGCGCCAACCACCAGGCGCGCGCCTTCGAGCAGAAGCTGCGCGCGGCGCAGATCCCGTACAAGGTCTCGGGCGGCACCAGCTACTTCGACCGCACCGAGATCAAGGACCTCTGCGCCTGGCTGCGGCTGCTCGTCAACGAGGACGACGATCCCGCATTCCTGCGCGCGGTGACGACGCCCAAGCGCGGCATCGGCCACCAGACGCTGGCCACGCTGGGCGAGTTCGCGGCGAAGTGGAAGACGAGCCTGTTCGAGGCGCTGTTCTCCCCGAGCCTGCCGCTGGTGCTCAGGGGCAAGGCGATCGATGCGCTGCACGAGTTCGGGCGCGAGGTCAACGAATTGCAGCACCGCGCCGGCCGCGCGCGCGGCGCCGAGGACGGGCGCGCGCTGCTGCTGGATTGGCTGAAGGCCATCGGCTACGAGCAGCACCTCTTCGACGGCTCGGACAGCGAGAAGCTTGCCGCGGCGCGCTGGAGCAACGTGCTCGACTTCGTCGACTGGATCGCGCGCCGCTGCGGCGGCGAGATCAGGCAGGAGGGCGCGACCGTCGAGTCCGAGGCGCAGACCGTGCTGCAGGTGGCGCAGACGATCAGCATCATCCTCAGCCTGGCCGAACGCGGCGACGAGCAGGACGTGGTGACGCTGTCCACGCTGCACGCGGCCAAGGGCCTGGAGTGGGCACACGTGATGCTCGCCGGCGTCAACGAAGGCCTGCTGCCCTTTCGCAGCGGCAGCGAAGCCGAGCAGGCGATGACGCCCGAGCGGATGCAGGAGGAGCGGCGGCTGATGTACGTCGGCATCACGCGCGCGCGGCGTACGCTGCTGGTGAGCACGCTGCGGCGCCGCAAGCGCGGCCGCGAGACGGTGGCCGGCGTGCCGAGCCGCTTCATCGCCGAGATGAAGCTGCACGAGGCCGGGGCCCGGGAGGATCCGCGCGAGCGCCTGAAGAAGCTGCGCGCGGAGTTCGCGGCCAGGGCGGCGCGGGCGGACGCCGCACCGTCGCTGCCGGCCTGAGGCCCGATCGACGCCGCGCCGCAACGCCCGACCCGATGCCGGCCTTCGATCGCCCCCTCTGGCTCGCGGCGACCGTGCTTTCGGCGCTGCTGGCGATCGCTTCGGCACCCTGGGCGCTGGGCCAGCCCTGGATGAACTTCGTCTTCAAGCCGCTGACCACGGTGCTCGTCATCGCCATGGCCTGGCCGCGCGGGCGGGCCACGCCGGCGCTGCGGCGCTGGGTGCTTGCCGGCCTTGCGCTCTCGCTCGCCGGCGACGTGGCGCTGTTGTGGCCGCGCGCGGGTTTCCTGCCGGGTTTGGTCGCCTTCCTGCTCGCGCACCTGGCCTATCTGGCGGCGTTCACGCGCGTGCAGCGCCTGGCCGCGCGCCGGCTGCCCTTGGCGTTCTATGCGCTCGTCAGCGCGCTGGTCCTCGCGGCGCTGTGGCCCGGCGTGCCACCCGGCCTGCGCCTGCCGGTGCTGCTCTACGTGCTCGCGCTGGCGACGATGGCGGCGCAGGCGGCGGTGTTGTGGCGAGCGGCGCCGGCGGATGCCGCGGCGCGGCGGCTGGCGCTCGGCGGGGCGCTGTTCGTTGTCAGCGACGCGCTGCTGGCGGCCAACCGCTTCACGGCGCCGCTGCCGCTGGCTTCGCTGTGGGTGCTGGCTCCCTACTGGACGGCCCAGGCCTGCATCGCGTCCTGGTTGGCGCCAGCGCGCGGGCCGCGCTAAAGTCCGCGTCGGCGGCGGCCGATCGCCCTGCTGCCCAGGCGAAGGTCGCGAGGAGAGCCCATCGATGGCGCAGGAACGCCGCAACCTCTACCGCATCCTGCACGTGCAGCCCGAGGCGCCGCTGGAGGTCATCCGCGCCAGCTACCGCACGCTCATGAGCACGCTGCGCGCGCACCCGGATCTGGGCGGTGACCCCGACGCCGCGGCGCGGATCAACGCCGCCTACGCCATCCTCGCCGACCCCGAGCGTCGCCGCGCGTACGACCTCTCGCTGAAGGCCGGCAAGGCGCACGGGCGCGCGAGCGCATCGCCGTCGCGCCCCGAGGCGGCTGCACCCGCGCCGGCCGAGGCCTCCTTCGTCGCGCACGATCCGGCGGCCTGGCTGGCCGATCGCGTCTGCCCCTTCTGCCGCCATGCGCTGCCCGCGGTGGTGAGCGCCGAGACGCGCTGCTGCGGCTGCGACAGCCCGCTCTTTCGCCGGCCGGCGTTCGAGCGCGGCGAACTCTTCGGCCGTCGCAACAGCCCGCGCAACGCGCGCCCGATCGCGGCCACGCTGCGCCTGGCCGGCGTGCCCGGAGACCATGCCGTGCGCCTGCGCGACCTCTCGCTCGGCGGCCTGAGCCTCGTCTCGCCGGTTCCCGCGCCGCCTCGCAGCGCGATGCGCGTCATGACCTCGGGCTTCGACGGCGTCGCGGTGGTGGTGGGATGCCAGCGGCAGCCCGAGGGCTGGCTGCTGCACGGCGAGTTGCTGACGCTGCAACTGCTGCGCCGGCAGGGCGTCTACGTCTCGACGAAAGTCTGAGCGGCGGCAGCGTGCGCCGTCACATCCCCTTGAACAAGCCTGTGTAGCTGCGGCTGACCTCGAGCTTCTCGGGGTGGCCCTTGACGCTGACGATCTGGCGGCCGCGGAAGTCGCGCGTGACCGCGGCGATGGCGCGCGTGTTCACCAGGGTGCTGCGGTGGATCTGCCAGAACTGGTGCGGGTCGAGCTCGTCGACCAGCTCCTTGATCGGCTTGCGGATCAGCGCCTCCTGCTGCGCCGTCTGCACGCGCGTGTACTTCTCGTCGCTGATGAAAAAGAGGACCTCGTCGACGGGGATCATCTGCAGGCCGTTGCCGACGCTCGCCTGGATCCACTGCAGGTACTTCGGTGCGGCGCCCGGCTCCAGGTGCGCGGCGAGCCGGTGCAGCAGCTGCTGCAGCGGCGGCGCCTGCGCATCGGGTGCGGGCTCGCCGCGGGCGCGCGCCTGAAGGCGCTGGCGCAGCCGCGCAACCGTGAGCGCGAGCCGCTCGTTCTCGGCCGGCTTGAGCACGTAGTCGGCCGCACCCTGCTCGAAGGCCTCGACGGCGTGCTGGTCGTAGGCAGTGATGAAGACGATCTCCGGCAGCCGTTCGTCTTCCACACCGTCCGCGCCCGCGCATGGCGGCAGCTGCGCGATCCGGCGCGCGGCCTCGACGCCGCTGGCGCCGGGCATGCGGATATCGAGGAATACGACCTCCGGCCGGTGCTGCGCGACGAGTTCGACTGCCTCCAGGCCGTTCCTCGCCTCGGCGACGATCTCGAGCTCGGGCCAGGTTTCGGCGAGGCGGGCGCGGAGTTGCTCGCGCATCAGGCGCTCGTCGTCGGCGACGATGGCGCGCGGGCGGACAAGGCTGGTGTTCATCGGTTCACGCGCGGGCGGAAGGCTCGGGTGCGGCGGTCTCGGACGCCGCCTGCGTCGCGTCCGGCGACGCCGGGTCGCCCAGGCTGCGGTAGGGTACGGCAATGGTGGCGAGCGTGCCGCCGCCCGGGTTCTCGGTGAGCGTCAGGCGCGCCTGGTCGCCGTGCAGCAGCCGCAGGCGCTCGCGGATGTTGGCCAGGCCGACGCCGGTGCCGGCGGTCGCGGCCTCGCCGAATCCCAGTCCGGTGTCTGCGACGCTGACCTGCAGCTTGCCGTGAACGATCTCCGCGCGCACCTCGAGGCGGCCGCCTTCGGCCTTGGGCTCCAGCCCGTGCTTGATCGCGTTCTCCACCAGCGTCTGCAGCATCATCGACGGGAACTGCGCCGAGAGCAGACCCGCTGGAACGTCGATGCGGGTCTGCAGCCGCTCCTCCATGCGCACCTTGAGGATCTCGAGGTAGGGGCGGATGACCTGCAGTTCGCGTCCGAGGTCGCGTGCGCCACCGCCGTTGGTGGCGCTCTCGCGCAAGTCGGGCATGCTCGCACGCAGCAGCGCGATCAGGTTCTTCTGCATGCGGCTGGCGCGCTCGGGGTCGGTCTCGATGAGGTGATCGATCGAGGCCAGGGTGTTGAAGAGGAAATGCGGCTCGATCTGCGCCTGCATCGCGGCCATGCGGGCTTCGGCGAGCTGGCGCTTGAGCGATTCGGCCTCGGCGGTCTCGGTGGCCTGTGCGGCCTGGACTTCGGCCTGCAGGCGGCCCTTGTAGGTGCCCTTGATGATCGCCGAGGCAATGATCCACAGCAGTGCGAGGTCGCCCAGGAAGTCGCCCCACTGCACGCGCCGGATGCGCCGGACATTCCCGTCGCCGTCGGCTCGCGCGGCGGCGCGGGCTTCGCGCTCGGCCGCGCGCGCCTGGCGTTCGGCAGCCCGGGCCTCGCGCTCGGCGGTGCGGGCGTCCTGCTCGGCTTCGCGCTGCGCGGCGACGGCCTCCTCGATCGCCTGGCGCGCTTCCTCGACCGCAGCGCGAACCGACTCGCGGTCGACACCCGCGGGCAGCCGGATGAGCACCGCGCCGGGATCGGACCCGACGGCGGATGCGGCCGCAGAAGCGCTTGCGGAAGCGCCCGGGGATGCGCCGGACGCCGGTTCCGGTGCCGAGGCGGCGTCCGCTGCCGGCCGGGTGCGCGGCTTGATACGGATGCCGCTCCCGTCGATCGAGATTTCCAGGCCTTCGGTGGCGCCGGCCCCGCTGGCGGGGCGCTCGATCCGGATCGCCGGCTCGTGCTCGCGCGTGGATCCCGCCGAGGGCTTCGGAGACGTTCGCGGGGTCGCATCCCCGTCCGCGGGAGCCCTCGCGGCGCCGCCCTCGATGGTCTCCGTCACCCGCCAGCTGAATGGCGGCAGCTTCTCGGCGATGCTGGCCGTGACCAGCAGCGCCACCGACAGCAGGATGAAGCGCTTCCAGCTGATGCTCACCAGCCAGGTGGCGTAGCGATGAAAGCCGCGCAGCAGCGCCGCGGACAGCCGCTGCCAGCGGTCGGAGACGGGCGGCGGGCGCGTGGGGGCGGGGTTCATCGCGATCGGGGCATCATCGGTTGCCGTGCACTCTAGGCAGGCGCCTGCGGTGCCGCCAGCGGCGGGCGACGAACCGCCGCACCGCCGCGACAGGCCGCAGCCGGACCAGATGTGCGCGTCCGCTGCGTGCTCAGCGGTAGAGCACCGACGGCAGCCACATGCCGATTCCCGGCCACAGATAGAGGAAGACGATCGCCAGGATCTGGATGCCCATGAACGGCATCATTCCCGCGAAGATCTGGTTCAGCGTCACATGCTTGGGCGCCACGCCCTTGAGATAGAAGGCGCTCATCGCCACCGGCGGGCTGAGGAAGGCGGTCTGCAGGTTCAACGCCACCAGCAGGCCGAAGAACAACGGATCGACGCCGAAGTGGTCCAGCAGCGGAATGAAGATCGGCATGAAGATGACGATGATCTCGGTCCACTCGAGCGGCCAGCCGAGGATGAAGATGATGATCTGGCTGAGGATCATGAACTCGGTCTTGCTCAGGTTCATGCCGAGCACCCACTGCTCCACCAACTCCTGCCCACCCAGCAGTGCGAAGGCGGCGGAGAAGATCGCCGAGCCGACGAAGAGCCAGCAGACCATTGCGCTCGTCTTGGCGGTCAGGTAGACCGATTCCTTCACCACGTCCACTGTCAGCTGGCGATAGGCGGCTGCGAGAAGGAAGCCGCCGAAGGCGCCGACCGCGGCCGCCTCGGTCGGCGTCGCCAGGCCGAAGACGATCGAGCCCAGCACCGCCAGGATCAGCACCAGCAGCGGGAAGAAGCTGGTGAGCAGCATCTTGAAGACCTCGAGCCGCGTGAAGCTGAGGATCGCGTACAGCAGCACGAGCGCGAGGGCGCCCGCGCCCACGCCGATCCACCAGCCGGTGGTCAGCGGCCGCGATGAGCCGGCCTCCGCAGCGCCGGCCGGCGCGTCCTCGGCGGCCGGCGTGTGCGCATCGGCCTCGGCCTGCGCCGCCTCCGGCGCTTCGGTGGCGTCGTCCGTCTCCGCGGCCGCGTCGCCGTCGTCCGGCGGCTCGCCCAGGGCCTCGTCGCCGACCTCGTCCTCGTCGGCGGGTGGCTCGGCCAGGCCCGAGCCGTCGGCGGCACCGGCGTCGTGGCTGCCGATCTCGTGCAGCCCCTCGACGATCTCGTCGATCGCCAGCGGGGCGGTGGCGCTGCGGTAGCTCAGTCCCACGGCGAGCGCGAAGGCGATTGCCGGCAGCAGCGCGATGCCGAGCTGCTTGAGCAGGTAGCCGGTGGGGACCTCGCGGTTCCTTGGTCCCTTCAGGGCAGCGAGCAGGCCGGTCAGTGCGTTGCGCGCGCCGTCCAGTCCCAGCGTGCGCAGCGGCTGCGGCAAGGGCACGGCACGCTGCTCGGCGGACAGCGAGGGAGCCTTGGCCGGCCAGATCTTGGCGATCAGGATGACGTAGACGACGTACAGCCCCGCCAGCATCAGGCCGGGGAAGAACGCGCCGGCGTAGAGCTGCACCACCGACACCCCGGCGGTGGCGCCGTAGACGATCAGCAACACGCTGGGCGGGATCAGGATGCCCAGGCAGCCGCCGGCGGTGATGGCGCCGGCGGAGATGCGCACGTCGTAGCCCGCGCGCAGCATCTGCGGGAAGGCCAGCAGCCCCATCAGCGTCACCACCGCGCCGACGATGCCCGTCGCGGTGGCGAAGAGCGCGCAGGTCGCCAGCGTCGCCACGGCCAGCGAGCCGGGGACGCGGGCCAGTGCCAGATGCATGCTGCGGAAGAGCTTCTCGATCAGGTTGGCGCGCTCGACCAGGTAGCCCATGAAGACGAACAGCGGGATGGCGATGAGCACGTCGTTGCCCATCACCGAGAAGGTGCGCTGCACCATCAGGTCCAGCGTCTGACGCGCCGCACCGGCTGCCGTCTGCCCGCCCGAGTGGTAGGCGAAGAACGCGAAGACGATCCCCATGCCCATCAGCGTGAAGGCGGTGGGGAAGCCCAGCATGATGGCGACCACCACCAGCGAGAGCATGAGCAGCCCGTAGTGGCCGTTGCTCATCGTCTCGGCGCTGAGGACGATCGCCAGCGCGCCGGCGATGATGACCGCCATCAGCGTGAAGCCGAACCACAACTCCTTGCGTACCTTCATGCCCGGCCCTCCTGCTCCTGGGCGGTGATCAGGCGGTCGACGGCCTCGATGTCGGCGTCCTTGACGTGCACCATCTCCTTCAGCTTGTCGACGTCGACCTCCTCCACGTCCTCCTCGCGCGCGGGCCACTCACCCGCGCGCAGGCAGATGACGCAGCGCACGATCTCCACCAGCCCCTGCAGCAGAAGCACCGCGCCGGCCAGCGGGATCACGAACTTGAAGGGATAGACCGGAAGCGGGTCGGCGTTGAAGGTCTGCTCCCGGATGGCCAGCGACTCCTGCGCGAAGGTCCAGCCGGCCCAGGTCATCGCGATCAGGCCGGGCAGGAAGAAGACGATGTAGAGCACGAGGTCGATCGCCGCCTGCGTGCGCGGGCGGAAGAAGCCGTAGAGCACGTCGCCGCGCACGTGGCCGTTCTTGCTCAGCGTGTACGCGCCCGCGGTCATGAACAACGTGCCGTAGAGCATGATCTGCGCGTCCAGCACCCAGCCGTGCGGCTTGTTGAGGACGTAGCGTGAGAACACCTCCCAGGTGATCATCAGCGTCAGCACGACGATCGTCCAGGCGCACAGCTTGCCCACGAAGGTGGACAGGCGGTCCACCTGCAGCAGTACTCTTTGCATCGGGCTTCCCTCGATGGAACCGTGGATCAAAAAGGGGCGCCTGCGGGCGCCCCTGGATTGCGCGTGCGCGTGCGCGCGGCCCGCGTCTTCAGCCCTTCTTCTTGGCCGGGGCGCGGAAGTAGTGGTTCCACGCCATCTTGTAGTCGACCATGTAGTCGTTCTGCCAGGCGCCGGCGCGCTCGGCGAAGGCCTTCTGGCTGTCCAGCACCTTCTTGAACGCGGGGTTCTCGGCGCTCTTGGCGGCGGTGATCTTGTCCCAGGAGGCGAGCTGGCTGCGCAGGATCGCATCGGGCGTCTTGTAGAACTTGACGCCGGCCTTCTTCAGCTCGATGTAGTCCTCGCTGTTGCGCTGGATCGCCTTCCAGCTCATGTCGGCGCTGGCGGCCTGCACCGCGTAGTCGACGATGGCCCTCAGCTCCGGCGCCAGAGCGTCGAACTTGCCCTTGTTGAAGAGGATCTCGAACTGTTCGCCGCTCTGGTGGAAGCTCTGCAGCATGCAGACCTTGGCCACGTCGGGGAAGCCGAGCACGCGGTCGGAGGAGGCGTTGTTGAACTCGGCGCCGTCGATCAGGCCGCGATCCAGCGCCGGAACGATCTCGCCGCCGGGCAGCGGGTTCACCGCGGCGCCCATGTCGTTGTACATGTCCACCGCGAGGCCGACGGTGCGGAACTTGGTGCCCTTGAGGTCGCTGGGCTTGCCCACGGGCTTCTTGAACCAGCCGAAGGGCTGCGTCGGCATGGGGCCGTACAGGTACGACACCACGTCCATGTTCAGGCTCTTGTAGATCTCATCCAGCAGCGCCTTGCCGCCGCCGTAGTTGTGCCAGGCGAGCACCATGTTCGGGTCCATGCCGAAGGCCGGGCCCGAGCCCCACAGCGCCAGCGCCGAGTTCTTGCCGTAGTGGTAGGCGACGACGCCGTGGCCGCCGTCCAGCGTGCCCTTGTTCACCGCCTCCAGCAACTGGAAGGCCGGAACGACCGCGCCCGCGGGCAGCACCTCGATCTTGAGCCTGCCACCCGCCATGTCGTTGACCTTCTTGGCGAAGTCGGTGGCGTACTCGTGGAAGATGTCCTTGGCCGGCCAGGTGCTCTGGAAGCGCAGCGAGACGGCCTGGGCGCTGGCGATCATCGGGGCGGCCATCGCGCCGGCGCCGGCAGTGGCGGCAGCGGCGTTCTTCAGGAAGCGGCGGCGCGGAGCAGGCTTCGGGGTCTGGGTCATGAGGTCTCCGGAGGGTGGGATGAAGGCGCCCTTCGCAGGCGAGCGCGGGCCCGGGCGGGTCCGGGCCGAGTATCCCGCTGCTGCCGCGGTGCCACAACGAGGGCTTCCCAGGATTTCCCGCCGCCGACGCCGGCGCATCGAGTGCTCGTGCCGGGCCCCGCCGCGTCACGCCACACGCGCTCGCCCGGATCGGGCGCGGTGCCGTCGATCCGCGCTGCGCGACTTGCTCGACTTGCTCGACTTGCGCGCCCGCGCCGCGGAGGCGCGCTTTGCGGCGGCCGGCCGCTTCTTCGCCGCAGCGGCCTTGCCGCTTCCGGCGTCGGGAGTACGAGCCGCCGTGTCGCGCGCGGCCGACGCGGCCGCCTTGGCGAAGGCGCTGGCGGTTCCGGCGGGCATGTCCTGCATCGCCTTCGTCGCCAGCTCGGTGAACTGGCGCGTGAGCGCACCCCACCACTGCAGCGGGTCGGCGGCCGGCGGCGCGCCCGTCGCAGCGCCCGCCGGCGGTGACGCGGTGGCCGAAGCGTCCGCGTCCGCCTCGGCGGCACCCGCGGTCGGCGCGGTCTCCGCGGGGTCGCGCATGGGCGCAGGGGCGGGTGCGGGTGCGGGTGCAGCCGCAGGCGCCGAAGCCGGCCCGGCTGCCGGGCGCGGCGGTCGCGACGCGAAGGCGCCGGGGTCGATCTTCATCGATTCGCGCAGTTCGTGCATCGGCACGTTCATCGTCCGCAGCGTCGCCAGCGTCATGCGCTGCACCTCCAGCGCCTGGATCGTGGCCGCCAGCATGCGCGCGTTCTGCTCGAGCCAGAACTGCACCGTGCGCAGCTCCTGGATGCGCTTGTCCACCTCCTCGGCGTCGAGCGTGGGTGCGATCCACTGACCGATGCCGGGCAGGCTGCTGCCGGCGCTCTTCAAGAGGTTCTGCAGGAAGTCGAAACCGGGAACCATGCCGGCGAAGTCGGGCGTTGTCATGGCGCGGGAAATCCGGAGTTGGCGGGTCGCGGCATTGTGCGCCGTCGCGGCGGAAGGCGAGCTTCGTGCGGCGATGGGGCCGGGTGAGGGATCGTGGCCGATGGCACCATAGCTCCCGTGCGCACCTTTCCGAACCCCGCCGTCGCCGCGCGCGAGCGCGTGCCGGACCCGGCGCGCCGGGCGGCCGTCGCCGCGCTCGCCCTTCCGGGCCTGCTGCTGCCGGGCTGGCGCGGGCCGCTCGCCGCGGCCGAAACCGTGCCGCCGACCTATCGCACCCGCATGCCGCCTTCGGCCGCGCTGCGCTACGACCTGCGCCGCGGCGCCCTCGGGGGCGAGGGCGAACTGCGCTGGCAGCACGACGGCAGCCGATACGAGATGCAGCTGCAGGGCACGGTGTTCGGCCTGTTGCTGCTTTCGCAGACCAGCCGCGGCGGCTTCGACGCCGCGGGGGTGGCGCCCGAGCGCTTCGTCGACCGCCGCCGTGGGCGCGACCCGCGCGTCGCCGACTTCGAGCGCGCGCACGCCCGGATCCGCTATTCGGAGGGCGAGGCGCCGCAGCCGCTGCGCGCCGGCGCGCAGGACCGACTGTCGTGGATGGCGCAGCTCGCGGCCGTGGTCGAGGCCGATCCGCCGCGCTGGCGCTCCGGTGCGCAGGTGGAGATGGCGGTCAGCGGCGCGCGCGGCGACAGCGACGTCTGGACCTTCACCGTCGTCGGGCGCGAGTCCGTCGAACTGGAGGGCGCGCGCGCGCCCGATGCGCTGGCGTTCAGGCGCGAGCCGCGCAAGCCTCGCGATACCGGCGTCGAGGTCTGGCTGGACCCCGCGCGACACCACTTGCCGGTGCGCATGCGTCTGAGCAACGGTCGCGACGGCGAGGCCTTGCAGTTCGTGCTCATCCCTTGAATTCCACGATGCGGGAGCCATCTGCGGTCCAAGGAGTCCAGGCCATGCAACTGCTCTACAACTCGGACAGCTACGCGGTCGTGCAGGTCGATCTGCCCGATCCCGCGCGGGCGCCGGCCGACGAGGCGCTGCCGGGCGTGGGCCGCGGTGGCTTCGAGATCGTCGACAAGCTCGCGCGCAAGGAGATCTTCATCGAAGGCGCGCTTGCCGAACATTTCAAGTCCGGCGTGCAGGCGATCGCCGATTCGGACCCGAGCCCCGAAGCCTTCGACGAATTCATCGGCCGTTACAGCGCGCTCGCGCAGCAGGGTCTGGTCGTGCACTGAGGGTGCCGCCTTCGTCGTACCTGGCCGGATCGGGCGCCCGTTGTCGGTCGCGTTCCCGGCGCCGCCCCGGCTGCTTCAGCCTTGCCCCACCTCGCCTTCCCCAAGGAGGCGTTCGCCTGGGGCGCTCGCGCGGTCGCCTCCGCCTCCTGTCTCTCGCCCCGCTCGCGGCCGGCGGGTCAGGCGGCCTGGCGGAGCCAGTCGACGAGCCCGCGGTAGAACTGCCCGCCGGAGGAGAAGACGAGCCAGTGGGCCGCGGCCGCCACCGCCGCAAGGGCGAGGGCGAAGGCCAACGCCGTGTGTGCGTCACGCCGGGCGGTGACGTCGGGCAGACCGGGCCGGATCCCGCGCTCGGGCGCGCCGAGAGACGGCCCGCGGCCGACCTCGATCCGCGGCGGGCCCGCGCGGTAGATCCCCTCCACCGTGACCTCGTCCCCGGGGGCGAGGCGGCGCTCCTTCAGCTGCCACCTGTGCCTCGCGAGGCGGGCGCGGACCGCTGCTACGGCGGCCTCTCCCTCGAGGTCGGGAGGCGGCCCGCCCGACCAGCGGCCGGCGTTCGGCTCTCCCTCCGGCGCAAGAAGCTCGCGGACCGCCTTGGGGTTCGCGAGCCGGAGGGGAAGGGGCGTCCCCGCCGGTCCACCCAGCAGTTCCCGCCCGGCGCGGACGGCTTCGTCCAGCGTCGAGACGCGCCAGGGCTCGGAGGCCAGAACCCGGGCCGCTCCCTCCCTCCCCGCCGCGTGGTCGCAGTCCGCCTCCGGGAACTGCGCCAGGCTCGCCCAGCCGTCGATGGCGATCGCACCGGCGGCGTTGCGCACCCGGAACGGCACCATCTCGAGGCCCTTGGCACTCGGTGGGATGGGCCGCGCCTGCAGGTTTCCTCCGATCTGGGCCCGGCTGGGCACCCGGTAGATCGAGTACTCAACGAGCACCGCGTCGCACCCCCCGAGAGGTGTGCGCAGCAGCGGGCCGGCCGGCTCGATCCGGCCGCCGGTGCGCACGCTCTCGCCGTCCTTCCACCGCGAGGGTTCGCTCTCCGGCGCGTTCCGGCGTCGCAGGGCCTGCGCGACCCCCTGGACACTTCCGAGCGCCAGCGTCAGGCTCGCGGCGAGCAGCGCGGCGACGAGCCAGGGCAACGGCATGCCGCGCTCCCCGAGCGCCAAGCGCTCGAGGAAGAGTGCGAGCGTGAAGAGTCCGGTCAACGTGAGGCAGCCCTTTGCCATCGATCTCTTCCCCATGCTTGCGGGAAACCCGGGCGCGGAGTCTAGCTACCAAGGGAGGCCCCCCGGCTCTGCCGGGGAGGCAGTAGAAGTTTGACGTTTCAGGGGGTGTCCATCGCGCCACGGCGTCTCGAGCTTCAGCTCCACCTGGCCGGCGGCGTTGCGCTGGATCCTCTCGTCCGACAGCGCCGGCCGCGTGATGTAGCGGCACAACTGCTCCAGCCGCTAGCGGTCGTGTGCCTCGACCCGCACCGCGGCGTGCAGACCGAAATCGTCAATGTCGGCGCACAGAGGCTGGCGCACCCCGTCCTCGACCAGCACGCTGCGGCGCGTGAGCATCTCGTGCAGGTGAATGCTGAGCTTGGCGGCCGAGCCGAAGCGCTGGATCAGCGTGACCACGCGGTCGTGGCCGCAGTCGCCGCAGCGCAGCCTCAGCAAGCCGTGTGCCAGGATGCCGCACCCGAGTCCAAACCATCCCTCGGCAGAGCCGGGGGCATTCGGGTTGTGAGCCGCTCAAAGCGACTGGAAGGGGTCGCTGACTCAGACTGGCGGCGCCGGCGCACCGGGCGACGGGCCGCTGAGGGCAAGGGCCATCCCGGGATCGGCATCGAGCTCGCGGCGATGCGCGCGGCAGGCCCCCGAATGCGGGGATGGCGCCGGCGCATGGCCCCGCTAGCATGCCGACGCCCCCATCTCCGATCCGTTGCCACATGAAGCCTGCCGCACTCCTCGTCGCATCCGCCGCGCTCGTCGCCGCGTCGGTGCAGGCCGAAACCGTGACCGCGCGCGTCGTCGCAGACGACCACTACGCCGTGTTTGTCGGCAACGCGTCCGGATCGTCGATGACGCTCGTCGGCGACTCGGGTTCGGACCTTTGGTTCTCGCAGGGCGCAGCGTTCAACTTCGTCGCCGCGCCGGGCGACTACATCTACGTCGCCGCGTGGGATTCGCCGTCCTACGGCGCGCCGCACATGTGGATCGGCGAGTTCAAGACCGACAGCACGACGCTGTTGTCGAACACGACCGACTGGACGACCAAGTACGACAACACGATCAAGTTCCCGAGCGCCGCGCAGGTCTCGGCGCTCGCGCAGTCGGCAGCGCCTTGGCTTGCTCCGCTCGCGAGCATGCCCAACGGATCGTCGCCCTACGGCAGCCTGATCGGCGGGTCTCCCGCCAGCATGATCTGGCACGACACCTTCGGCGGCTCGAGCGCGAGCGAAAACGGCTACGCGCTGTTCCGCAGCCTCGTACCGGTCGTCGCAGTGCCCGAAGCGTCGACCTATGCCTTGCTCGTCGCCGGGCTCGGCATGATCGGCTTGGTCGTGAGGCGCCGGCGCTCCGCCTGACCCGCCTACCCCGCCGCGCCGGAACCGCTCTTCGCCGCTTCCGGGTAGCCGAGCCGGTCGCGGCCCGCGCCGCTGCGGCGCATCTGCTCCGGCCGCTTGGTTCAGCCCAGCCAGCGCTTGCGCCGCTTGTAGTGCTTGACCTCGCGGTAGCTGCGCCGGCCCTGAGCGCCGCCGAGCCCGAGATAGAACTCGCGGATGTCCTCGTTGCGCTCGAGTTCGTCGCGCGAGCCGTGCAGGACGATGCGGCCGTTCTCCATCACGTAGCCGTGGTCGGCGATACGCAGCGCCGCGCGCGCGTTCTGCTCGACCAGCAGCACGCTCATGTCGCGGCGTGCGCGCACGTCGGCCACGCGCTCGAACAGTTCGTGCACGATGCGCGGCGCCAGGCCCATCGACGGTTCGTCCAGCAGCAGCAGTCGCGGCCGCGCCATCAGCGCGCGGCCCACGAGCAGCATCTGCATCTCGCCGCCCGAAAGGTAGCCGGCGGTGCGATCGCGCAAGTCCTTCAGGCGCGGGAAGTAGCCGTAGACCTCGTCGATGTCGGCCGCGACCTCGGCGCGATCGCCGCGGAAGTGGGCGCCGACGCGCAGGTTCTGCTCCACCGTCAGGTGATGCAGCACGCGCCGGCCCTCCATCACCTGCACCGTGCCGGCGCGCACGACCTCGCCGGGGTCGGCGTTGGTCAGATCGCGCCCCTGCAGCAGCACCTGGCCGCCGACCACCGCGCCGCGCTCGGCCGCCAGCAGGCTGCTCGCGGCCTTGAGCGTCGTCGTCTTGCCGGCACCGTTGCCGCCCATCAGCGCGACCACCTGTCCGGGACGCACCTCGAGGCTCAGGCTTCGCAGCACCTGGATGACGCCGTCGAAGACGACGTCGACGTTGCGCAGCGCCAGCATCGGCTGGGGCGCGGCGGCTTCGCTCATGCGGCGCTCACCACTTCTCCAGGGGCGGCACCGGCATCCAGTCCTCGGACACCGCCACCAGCTTGCCGCCCTTGACCGTCATCGCCTTCACCGCAAGGTGCTCGGTCGGGAAGGGCGCAGCCGAGGTGAGGGCCACCGTCGGCAGCAGGCCGAGGAACTGTTCGGCCGGGAAGGGGCCCGCCAGCAAGGCGTCGTAGACCGCCTGCCCGCTGAGCTTGTCGGCGCCGACCTTGGTCGCGGCGCGCTCGATCGCCGCCACCGCCAGCAAGGCCTGACCCGCCGTCTGCGCCGAAGTGATGCCCCAGGTGCCCTTGGTCTTGTTGTACTTGGCGAAGATCTCGGCGACCTTCACCGTCGGGTCGTTGTAGGGCGCGAAGGCGAACACCGAGTAGCTGCCTTCGAGGTCGGCGATCGGCACCGCCTTGGCGGCCTCGTTGAGGCCGTTGTGCGAAGAGGTGACGATGGGCGTCTTCAGCCCCAGTTCCTTGAGCGCCTTCACCGTGGCCACGACCTGCGCGGTGTTGGTGCCCACGAGGATCAGGTCCGGGTTGGCCTTGGCCATCTCGCGGATCTGGTTGGTGACGCTCACGGGCTGGTTGTCGACCCACTGCTGGCTCACCACCGCGAAGCGCTCGGGATAGGTCTTGGCCAGGGCGACGACGCCGTTGACCTGGTCGACGTAACCCGCCAGGCCCTGCGTGCTGACGGTGCCGACGCGCAGCGCGCGCTTCTCGGGCAGGCGCTTCTGCAGGTAGTCGAAGAGACCCGCGAACTCCTGCGAGTAGGTCGGGCGATAGGAGAAGTGCCAGCCGTTGGCCGTCCACAGCGGTCCGATCATCGCCGTGCCCATGATCATCGGCACCTTGTCGCCGGGCAGGCGCTTCATGAGGCTGACCAGGTCCGGCGATCCCATGCCGAGGAAGACGATGGGCTTGTCCTGCGAGAGGATCTGCGGCCAGGTGCGCGCGACCACGCTGGCGTCGTAGCGCAGGTCGTGTGTCTTGACGTCGAGCTTGATGCCCAGCGCCTTGCCGCGCGTCTCGTTCCACCAGTCGAACACGCTCTGCTGGCCGCCCCACCAGCTGTCCATGACGTTGGCAAACGGCCCCGTGTAGTCGAGCGAGACCGAGACCGTGTAGCTCGTCTGCGCCAGGGCCGGCGTGGCGGCTGCCAGTGCGCCCAGCAGCGCCGTGGCGATGCAGGCGCGGCGAACGGGGCTTGCGATGGATGGGTTCATTCTCGTCGTCTCCTTGGCTTGGGGGATGGTGGTGCGTCGGGTGGCGCGCTGGCGCCGCTCAGGCACGCGGGTAGGGCCAGATGCGATAGGCGGCCTTCAGCAGGGCCCAGCGATGCGCCAGGCCCAGCGGTTCGAAAAGCAGCATGAGCACGATCACGCCGCCGAGAACGACGTTGGTGAGGGCGAACACGGTGCCGCCACTCAGGCTGCTGCCCGTTTGCGCCATCACCCAGCCACCGGCGGCGTGCACGCCCTCCTGCAGCGCGGTGATGGTGAGCACGCCCAGCACGGCGCCCAGCGGCGTGTGCAGGCCGCCGACGATGAGCATGCCCACGTACCAGACCGAGAGCCAGAGCGTGAACTGCTCGGTGCTCACGTAGCGCACGTAGTAGGCGTAGAGCGCGCCGCTGATGCCGGCGAAGAAGGCGCCGGCGAAGAAGGCCATGATCTTCGTGCGCGCGAGGTCGACGCCGATCACCGAGCTGGCGATGTCGTTGTCGTGCATGGCGCGAAAGGCGCGCCCGATGCGGCTGCGCGAGAGGTTGGCCGCGCCCAGGAAGGCGAGCACGACGACCGCCAGCACGAGGCCGTAGATGGAGCGCGGCGTATCGAGCACGAGGCCGAAGACGGCCGGCGGATCGACCGGCAGGCCGGCGGTGCCGCCGAACCAGGCCTCGGGCAGGCGGATCATGACGATCGGGAACATGATCTGCGCGGCGATGGTCGTGAGCGCCAGATAGAAGCCCTTGATGCGCACCGCCGGCAGCCCGAAGAGGATGCTCACCGCGCCTGCGGCCAGGGCCGCCGCCGGGATGCACAGCCAGAGGCTCCAGCCCTTGGCGGCCAGCGCCGCGGCGACGAAGGCGCCGACGCCGACGAAGGCCGACTGGCCCAGGTTGAGCTGGCCGGCCATGCCCACGGTGATGTGCAGCCCCAGCACCGCCACCAGCGTGACGCCCGCCAGCGTGAGCACGCCCAGCAGGTAGTCGTTGAGCAGCAGCGGCAGCAGCACCAGCACCAGCAGCAGCGCGGCCAGCGCCAGCCGCTGCGGCGGCGTGCGCACGAGCGCGCGCTCGGCGGCATGGGAGGAGAAGAAGACGCCCGAGGGCAGCATCGCCATTCAGAGCCTCTCGATCTTGCGCCAGCCGAAGAGGCCTTGCGGGCGCAGCAACAGCACCAGGATCATGAGCACGTAGGGGAAGACGAGCGAAGCCGCGCCCGCGGTGAGCGGGTCCAGGAAGCGCGACGCCAGGGCCTCGCCCACGCCCACCAGCACGCCGGCCAGGCTCGCGCCGCGCACGCTCTCCAGCCCGCCCAGCAGCGCCACCGGCAGCGCGCGCAGGCCGATCTCGGCCGCCTGCAGGCCCAGCACGGTGCCCGAGAGCAGGATCACCGCGGCCAGCATCGCCAGCGCCGTGCCCAGCATCCAGGCGATCGCCGTCGCCCAGCGCACCGAGACGCCCAGCGACAGCGCGGTCACGTGGTCCTCCGCCACCGCCGCCAGCCGCAGGCCGGCACGGGTGTGGGTGAAGAAGCGGTGCAGACCCTCGCCGGTGAGCAGCGTGAGCACGGCGCCGATGAGCAGCGTCTTGTTCAGCAGCAAGGGGCCCAGCTGCCAGGCCCCGGCCGGCAGCACCTGCGGAAAGGGCCGCGTCTGCGCGCCGAAGAAGAGCTGGGCCGCGCCCTGGATGAGGATCAGCAGCCCGATGCTCGCCATCACGACGCTGAACACCGGCTGCCCGATGAGGCGGCGAAAGATCGCGCGTTCGATCGCCGCGCCCAGCGCGATGCTGGCCAGCAAGGCCGCGGGCAGGCCCAGCCACAGTGGCCACCCCAGCGCGAGCACGAACAGCCAGACGAAGAAGGCGCTGGCCATCACCACCTGGCCCTGCGCCAGGTTGACGATCTTCGAGGCGCGGTAGATGACGACGAAGGACAGGGCGACGACGCCGTACACGAAGCCCGTGAGCACGCCGTTGATGAGGGTCTGCAGCAGTTCCATCGCGATCTCACACGGGGGTGATGCGCACCTGCTGGCGCACGTGGGCCTGGCTGCCGTCGCGGTAGCGCACAAGCACCTCGACGGGGCAGGACGCGGCGCCCTCGTACATGGCGTCGATGAGCGCGGCGTAGCGCTGCTCGATGACGTCACGGCGCAGCTTGCGCGAGCGCGTGAGCTCCTCGTCGTCGGCGTCCAGCTCCTTGGGGAAGGCGGCAAAGGCGAGCGCACGCGCGTGCGGGTCCAGCCGGGCGTTGATCTGCGCCAGCGTCTGGCGCAGCAGGGCGTGCACTTCGGGCAGCTGACTGAGGTCGGCGAAGGTGCCCCAGGCCAGGCCCTGCTGCTCGGCGTGGCGGCCGACGATGCGCGCGTCGATGTTGACGAGCACGGTCACGTGGGGGCGGCGTTCGTCGCCGATGGCGATGGCGTCGCGCACGTAGGGCGAGGCGCGCAGGTGGTTCTCGATGAACTGCGGCGGGAAGCGGCGCCCGCCCTGCAGCACGCGCAAGTCCTTGACGCGGTCGAGGAAGACGAACTCGCCGTCCTCGGCCACGCGGATGGCGTCGCCGGTGGCGAAGCGCCCGTCCTGGCAGGCCTCGGCCGTGGCCGCGGGATCGCGGTGGTAGCCGGCAAAGCCGCTGCCGCCCTGCACGCGCAGCTGGTCGTCGTCGCCGACCTCGGCCTGCAGCACCGGCCCGACCTCGGGGTCGACCAGCAGCAGCCGCCCCAGCGTCGCCGGGTCGAAGGCGCCGCCCCAGTGCGCCGTCAGCAAGCCGGCCTCGGTCGACCCGTAGAGGTTGCGCAGCGGCACGCCCAGCGCGTGAAAGCGGTCGAAGACCTCGGCCGACATGCCCGAGCCGGCCGAGAGCGCGACCACGACGTGGCGCAGGCCCAGGTTGTCGCGCACGGCGCGCTTGATCAGCAGTTCGGCAAGCCTGGCGCGCCAGCCCGCGCGTGCGCCGTTCGACAAGGCCCATTGCACCAGCCGCTGCCGCCAGGGCGCGGCGTCCAGCATGGCCGCGGCCAGCGCCGAATCCATCATCTCCCACTGCCGCGGCGTGAAGAGCAGGAACTGCGGCCCGATCTCGCGCAGGTCGGCCTGCACGGTGGCGGGCTTCTCGGCGAAGTGGATCACCGATGGCGCCATCAGCCCCAGCGCCAGACCGATGATCTGCTCGGCGGCCCAGGCCGGCGAGATGTAGCTCAGGTAGGCGATGTCGCGCGGCACCTCGAAGCTGGCCAGCAGCCGGTAGGCGTTGTCGGTCAGGTAGCGGTGGGTGAGCACGACGCCCTTGGGGCGCCCGGTCGTGCCGGAGGTGTAGCAGAGCACCGCGACCTGCGTGTCCTGCCCCTCGTCGATGCAGCGCTGCAGGTCCTGCTCGGCTTGCGCGTCGGCCTGGCCGCCCTCCTCCAGCAGCGCCGGCAGCGGCAGCAGCCGCGCGTCGGTGTAGTCCCACAGGCCGCGGTCCTCGAGGTAGACGATGGTCTGCAGCTGCGGGGCCGCCGCGCCCTCGAGCGCGAGCGCCTTGTCGACCTGCTCCTGATCCTGTGCCACGAGCAGCCGCGCGCCGCTGTGCTGCACGATGTAGTCGAGCTCGGCGCTCGAGGCGTCCGGATAGAGGCAGGTCACCGCCGCGCCCAGCGCCTGCGCCGCGTACTCGAGCAGGTAGAGCTCGGGCAGGTTCTCGCTGATCATCACCACCACGTCGCCGCGGCCGACGCCGTGGCGGCGCAGGGCATGAGCCAGCGTGCGCACGCGGGCCGCGACCTCGCGCCAGCTGTGCGCGTTCCAGATGCCTTGGCGCTTGGCGCGCAGAAAGGGTCGATCGGCGTACTCGGCGGCGTGCGCGAAGAGCAGCTGCGGCAAGGTGCGCCGGCGCGCGGAACGCGGATCGCGGCCGTGGCTGCCGCTGGCGCGACGCGCGCTCATCCCGCCTCCCCCAGGTAGGCCTGCACGACGCGCGGGTCCGCGCGCACGGCAGCAGGCGTGCCCTCGGCGATCGAGCGCCCCCACTCCATCACCATGACGCGGTCGGAGATGTCCATCACCACGTCCATGTCGTGCTCGACCAGCACCACCGGGATGCGGCGTCCCTCCTTGATGTCGAGGATGTAGCGCGCGAGGTCGGACTTCTCCTCCGGGTTCATGCCCGCCATGGGCTCGTCCATGATCAGCACCTTGGGCCGCATGGCCAGCGCGCGACCCAGGTCGACGCGCTTGCGCAGGCCGTAGGGCAGCTCGCCCAGGGGCGCGTGGCGCAGCTCCTCGAGCTCGAGGAATTCGATGATCTCCTCGGCCTCGCGCACGAAGGCGTCTTCCTCGCGCCTTCCCGGCCCCCAGTAGAGCAGCCCGCTCAGGAGGCCGCCCTTCATGCGCGTGTGAAAGCCGCACAGGATGTTCTCGCGCACGCTCATGCTGGCGTACGTCTGGATGCCCTGGAAGGTCCGCCCCACGCCCAGCGCGGCATAGCGATGCACCGGCAGGCGCGTCACGTCCTGACCGAGGAAGCTCACGCGCCCGCTCTGCGGCCGGTAAAAGCCCGAAAGGCAGTTGAGCAGGCTGGACTTGCCCGCGCCGTTGGGGCCGATGATCGACAGCAGTTCGTGCGCGTGCACGCTGAAGCTGACCTGGTCCAGCGCCTTGATGGCGCCGAAGCTCAGGCAGAGGTCGGCTGCGGCGAGGACGGCCTGGTTCACCGCGCGACCTCCTCCGCGGCCTCGACGCGCAGGTCGGCGAGCGTGGCGTCGCCCGGAGGCAGCGTGTCGTCGGCGACGAGCACGTCGGCGCGCAGTCGGCAGTGGTCGCGGAAGACCTGGGCGAGCGCGGTGGTGTCGATGGCTTGGCGGGCGCCGTCTGCAGCGTCTGCGCGATAGCGCAGCTCGATGTGGTCGCGACCGTCCGTGCGCGTGAGCGTGGCGCGGCACGCCGCCAGTCCCGCCGCGGCCATGAGGCCGCGCAGCTGCGAGGCGTGCAGCAGCATGCCGCGCACGCGCGCGCTGTCGCCGACGCGACCCAGGATGCGCAGCCGCGGCGTGGCGCGCCCGCAGCGGCAGGCGCCGTGCTCCACGCGCACCCAGTCGCCGGTGGCAAAGCGCAGCAGCGGCAGCTCGTCGCCATCGGCGCTCAGCAGCAGTTCGCCTTCGGGCTGCGCGCTGCGCCTGCCCGTGCCCGGCTCCACGATCTCGGCCAGCACGTCCTCGTGCAGGTGCAAGCCGGCATCGGCCTCGCATCCGGTGGCTACGACACCGCTCTCGGCGGTGCCGTAGAAGTCGAAGCAGCGCAGGCCGAGTCGGGCGCCGAGTTCGTGGCGGATGGCGTCCCCGAACGGCTCGGTCCCGGCCAGCGCCAGGCGCAGCGGCGGTCGCGCTCGTGCTGCGGGCAGGGCGTCGAACGCCCTGGCCAGCGCCTGCAGGTGCGAGGCGGTGCCGACGAAGCCGGTGGCCGCCACGGCCGAGAGGAACTCGGCGGCCTGCGTCGTCTGCTGTGGGCCGATGGGCAGCACGCTGGCGCCCAGCTTCACCAGCGCGTCGTGCACGAGCTGGCCGCCCGGGGTGAAGTGATAGGAGAAGCCGTTGGCGACGCGGTCGCCGGCGGCAAAGCCTGCACCGCGCAGCAGGTCGACCAGGCGTTGCACGGCCGCGCCGTTGTGCGGCTCGATCAAGCCGCCCGGGGACCAGAAGATCGCGCTCGGCACCAGGCCCGCCGGCGCCAGGCCGCCGAAGTCCTCGTGCCCGGCCTGCAGGGCCGCCAGCTCGCTCTTGGCGCGCGGCGGCACCGCCGGCAGCGTGGCCCAGGTCGGCGGCCGCTGCGCGCCCATGCCGGCCGCGGCCAGACGCGCGTCGAGGTCGGCCACGCGGCCGGCGTGGCGCGCGACCAGGCGCGCCAGCAGGGCGTCGGCGCGGGCCTCGTTCACCACGCGTCGAACTCCGGCTTGCGCTTGCCGAGGAAGGCGCTCATGCCCTCGCGCCATTCGGCGCCGCCGACCAGCAGCGAGAGCGCGTCCACACCGTAGCGGCGCGCGGTGCGCAGGTCGGCGTCCTCGCTCGCGTACAAGGTGGCCTTGCTCTGCGCCAGGGCCTGCGGGCCCAGCGCGCGCAGCTCGCGCGCCAGCGCCATGGCCGTCGGCAGCACTTCGGCCGGCGCGACCACGGCGCTGGCCAGACCATGGCGCTCGGCGCTGGCGGCGTCGATCTGGCGCGCCAGAAGAATCCACTCCAGCGCCTTGCCACGGCCGACGTGGCGCAGCAGCTTCTGCACGCCGCCGGCGCCGGCGATCGCCCCCAGGCGCGTCTCGGGCAGGCCGATGCGTGCGCTGTCGGCGAGCACGCGCAGGTCGCAGGACAGCGCCAGCTCGCAGCCGCCGCCGAGCGCGTAGCCGTTCACCGCCGCGATGGTCGGAAAGGCGCATTCCTCGAGGCGGTCGAAGAGCGTGGCGATGCGCGCCAGGTAGCGGTCGCGCGCGGCCTGCGGCTCGGTGAGCTCGGCCGTGGGCCCGGCGAAGTAGCGCAGATGCGCGCCGCAGCAGAAGGCGCGGCCGCTGCCGGTGAAGACGAGGACGCGCGCGCGCTGCGCGCGGCAGGTCTCGATCGCCGTCTCGATGGCGTCCAGCAGCTCGTGCGTGAGCGTGTTCATCTCCGCCTCGCGCTGCATCTGCAGCAGCCACAGGCCGCGTTCGGGCTGCGTCAGGCGCGCCGCGGCATTGGCGAATACGGGCTCGGCGCTCATGCGGATCAGCTCTCGAAGCGCACGTCCAAGCCGAGCGAGCGCGCGATGAGGAGTTGCTGGATCTGGCTGCTGCCGTCGCCGATCGTGCAGATGCGGTTGTCGCGGTAGTAGCGTGAGACCGCGCAATCGTCCATGAAGCCCCAGCCGCCATGGACCTGGATCGCCGCATCCGCGACCTGCGAGCCGATCTCGGTGCAGTAGTACTTGGCCATCGCCAGCTCGCGGATGGTGGCCGTGCCCTGGTCGCCCATGCAGGCCGCGCGATAGGCGAGCAGCCGCGCGGCGTCGACCTTGACCGCCATCTGCGCCACCAGCTCCTGGATCATCTGCAGCTTGCCGATGGTGCCGCCGAAGGCCTTGCGCTCGTTGGCATAGGCCACCGAGCGGCGCAGCGAGGCCTCGGCCAGCCCGAGCGAGCAATGCGCGAGAAAGACGCGCGCCTGCTGGTAGCCCTTGTGCAGGAGGTGGCGGCCCTCGTCCTCCTTGCCCAGGATGGCGTCCTCGCCGACGCGGCAGTCGTCGTAGTACAGCGGCCTCGTGTCGCTCGAGCGCCAGCCCATCTTGCGATAGGGCTCGCCCTGGGTGTAGCCGGGCGTGCCGCGCGGCACGATGAAGAGGGTGAAGGACTTGCGCTCGGCGCCGGGCTCGCTGGTGGCCGCCAGCGTGAGCGCGATGGTGGAGATGTCGGTGCCGGCGTTGGTGATGTAGGCCTTCTGCCCGTTGATGGCCCAGCCGCCGGGCACGCGCGTGGCGCGCGTGGTGAAGGAGGCGGTGTCGGAGCCCGCCTGCGGCTCGGTGCCCGCGAGTGCCCCCAGGGCCTGGCCCTTGACGAGGTCGGGCAGCCAGCGCGCCTTCTGCTCGGGCGTGCCGAAGCGCTGCAGGATGAGGCCGGTGGCGATGCTGACCATCGTCGTCACCGCCAGCGACTGGTCGGCGATGGCGATCTGCTCGATGGCCAGCGCCATCTCCAGCGTGCCCAGGCCCATGCCGCCGTACTCGGGCGCGAAGGGAATGGCGGTGACGCCCAGTTCGCCGAGCTGGCGGAACAAGGCCGTGGGGAAGACGCCTTCGCGGTCCAGGCGCTCGGCCTGGGGTTCGATCTCGCGGCGCGCAAAGTCGGCGACGAGTTCCTGCAGGCGGCGCTGGTCGGGGGAGAGTTCGAAGTCCACGTGCTGTGCTCCAGAAGCGACGCCCAGGTCGCTGTTCGATAGGCTGGAGCCATTCTGTGAGACGGCTGAACGCACCGTCAAGTCAAACGACCGACCGGACGGTCACATTAGGGGTTTTGGAGCATATGGATTCCGAGCACCTTGGCCGTGACGAATCGGCCTGACAGCGCCGGCGCTCGCGCGGCGTCCGCGGCGCGCGCCCGGATGCGCCTCAGGCGGTGGCGGGGCCGGCCGTGCGCGCGGGGCCCGGCAGGGCAGCAGGCAGCAGGGCCGGATCGACGTTGAGGGCCGCCACCGGATGCGCCGAGAGCATGCGTTCGATCATCTGCACCAGCGCCACCGCGACCTGTTCGCCGCTCCAGGCGCCTCCGGCGACGTACCACTTCTGCACCCAGTTCATCGCGCCCAGCGCGGCGAACACGGCCAGCTTGGGGTTGCAGGGCGCGACGCTGCCGTCGAGGATGCCCGCGGCCACGAGGCCGCGCAGCTCGGCCTCGAAGCCGTCGCGCCGCCGCACGATCTGCGCCGCCTTCTCGGGTTCGAGCGCCTGTTCCTCGGTGAGCACGACGTAGCAGGCCTCGTTCGACATGATCATGCGCAGGTAGTTGCGCAAGGTCGAGCAGAACTGCACGAGCGCGTCACCGCCGGCCTCGCGCGCCAGGCGCAGGCTCTCGATGGCGGCGTCCATCGCCACCTCGTGGCAGTGAAAGAGCAGTTCGTCCTTGCTCTTCACGTAGGTGTAGAGGGCGGCCTTGCTCACGCCCAGGGTGTGCGCGATGTCGGCGAGCGAGGTGCCATGGTAGCCGCGCCGGTTGAAGGACAGGGCGGCCTCGCGCAGGATCATCTGACGCTTGGCGAGGAACTGCGCGTCTGCGCCGGGAACGGCGCCCTTCCATGTGCTCATGCGGTCCTCCGATCCACCCGCAGCCGATTCTAGACTGTACTTCACGTCTGCTCGGTAATCCGATTGACTGGTCGGTCAGCTCCCAATAGGATGAGTCCTCGAAGCAGCGGAAGGCACCGCTGCCCAACCCCAGGAGGGTCTCATGGATACCTATGTGCTCGGGCTGGCCCTCAGCCCGCCGCGGACCGCATGGCGCAGCAAGCGCACCGAGGAGCTGGCGTTCGAGACGGCGCGTGCGGCCCTGGCCGATGCCGGCGTGACGCGCGCCGCACTCGACCACGTCACGCTGGCCACCAGCGACGAAATGGACGGCCGCAGCATCAGCAGCATGCTCATGGCCACGCCCAGCGGCGCCTACCTGAAGGATGAGCTGCGCGTCACCGATTCCGGCCTCACCGGCCTGCTGATGGGCGCGCTGCGCGTGGCCAGCGGCCGCTTTCACCTCGGCCTCGTGGTGAGCTGGAGCCACACCTCGCAGATCGACGTCGATGCCTTGACGCTGATGCGCGCCGAACCCTTCGCCCTGCGCCCGGTCGGACTCAACGGCGTCGTCGCCGACGGGCTGTTCGCGGCTGCCGTGCAGCAGCGCCTGGGGCTGCACGAGGATGCCTTGCAGGCCCGCCTGCGGCAGCGGCAAGAGGCCGCGGCGCGCAATCCGCGTGCCCTGGCGCCGGCATCCGCAGCCGACGTCGGCCTGGATCGCGACGCCGTGCTCGCCTGGCCGCTGCGCCGCGGTCACGTCGCCCCGGCCAGCGATGCCTGCGTGGTGCTGGTGCTGGCCTCGGCGCAATGGCTGAGCGAGCACCCGGGACACCGGCCGCTCGCCCGCATTGCGGGGGTCGCCAGCGCCATCGACAGCTATCGACTCGACGGCGAACGCCTGGGCGGCATGTCGCTCTTCGATCAGGCGCTCGACGACGTCCTGCGCCGCTGCGGCCGCGCCGCCGACGCAGCCATCGACGTCTTCGAGATCGAGGCGCCGACGCTGTGGCACGACCTGGCCATCGAACACCACCTCGGCGCGCGGCGCGTCGGCGCCCTCAGCCCCTCGGGCGGCGCCTGGGCGCAGAACCCCCTCTTCTGCACCGGCCTCGTCAATGCCGCCGAGGCCGTGCTGCAACTCGGCGGGCGCGCCGGCCCGGTCCAGGTGCCGCAGGCGCGCTTCGCGATCGCGCACGGCAGCCATGGCTTTGCGCAGCAAGCCCATACCTTCGTCGCCTTCGAAAGGAGTGACGCATGAGCGCGAACGTGGCGGTCATCGGCGTCGGCCAGACGGGCTTTCGTGCCCGCTGGGACTCGATGACCTATGTGGAACTGGCCGAGCAGGCGGCCATGAAGGCGCTGGCCGATGCCCGGCTGAGCGCGGACGACATCGATGCCGTCGTCTTCTCGATGGCGCCCACGCACTTCATGGGCGTGCCCGACTGCGACAAGTGGGCGGTGGACTTCGTCGGCGCGCGCGGCAAGCCCTTCCTGCGCGTGCACACGGGCGGCGCCACCGGCGGCTCGGCCTTCCAGGCGGCGTGGGCCCACGTGGCCAGCGGCCAGTATCGGCGCGTGCTCGTCGTGGGCGCGGACCGCATCACGGAAACGCCGGACGCGCAGTTCGTGCTCAACCTCATCTGGGACCCGCTCTACGAACAGGACTTCGCGCTCAACACGGTGACCATGACGGCACTCTCGACGCAGCGCTACATGGCGCGCCACGGGGTCACCGAGGAGCAGTACGCGCGCGTCGTCGTGCGCGCACGGCGCAACGCGCTCAACAACCCGAACGCGCACCTCAAGGGTGCGATCACGGTCGACGACGTCATGGCGTCCAAGCGCGTGGCCTGGCCCTACAAGCTCTTCGACATCTGCCCGCGCTCGGCCGGTGCCGCCGCCGTCGTCATCGCCGACGAGGCCAGCGCACGCGAGCTCTGCACGCGTCCGGCCTTCGTCACCGGCATCGGCGCCGCCTCCAACACCGTGTTCCAGGGCGACCGCTGCGTCCCCAGCGCCGACTGCGACTTCGCCGAGCACGCCGAAGTCGGCATCGCCGCGCGCGAGTGCTATGCCCAGGCGGGCATCAGCGATCCGGCCGCGCAGATCCAGGTCGTCGAGATGTACGACCCCTTCAGCTCCTTCCAGTTTCCGGAGCTGGAGTCGATGGGCTTTTGCGCGCGCGGCATGGCCTCGCGCCTGAGCGACGACGGCGTCTTCGACATGGACGGGCGCGTCGCCGTCGGCCCTTCCGGCGGCACCCTGTGCACGAACCCGATCGGCGTCACCGGCCTGGTGCGCGTGGCCGACGCCGCGCTGCAGGTCATGGCCCGTGCCGGCGCCATGCAGGTCAAGGGCGTGCGCAATGCGCTGGCCACCGCCGCCGGCGGTTCGGCGCAGTTCTTCACCTGCACCCTGCTCTCCGACGAGCCGCGCCGCGCGCGCTCGCACTGACATCGAAACCGGAGGACCGAACATGAGCCCATCCACCACCGAGCCGCTGGTCATTCCCGCGCAGTGGCACGTCCGCTACAACTACCCGGCCGGAGAGACGGCGACCCGCTTCTTCGCCGGCCTGCGCGAACGCCGGATCCTCGCCTCGCGCTGCAGCCGCTCGGGGCTGAGCTACCTGCCGCCGCGCGCCTACTGCGAGCGCTCCTTCGAGCCCTGCGATGGCTGGGTCGAAGCCGGGCACGAGGGCACGATCGAAGCCGCCACCATCGTCTCCGCGGCCTTCGAGAACCTGCCCCCGCCGCCCTACGCCATCGCCTACGTTCGCCTGGACGGCGTCGACACGGCGCTGCTCAACTTCGTGCGCGGCCTGGCCCTGGACGATCTGCCCGCGGCGGCGCAGCGGCTGCGTCCGGGCGCTCGCGTGCGCGTGGTCTTCGAGGATGAGCCTCAGGGACGCATCACCGACTTCCACTACGTTCTGCTGGGCTGAGTGCTTCCTTGCGGGTGGCCGGTGGCGCGCCACTGCGCCATCAGCCGCTCCCATTTCGCACGTGCGGCCTCCAGGTTGCGGGCCTTGACGTGGCCGAAGCCGCGGATCTCGTCGGGGATGCCAGCAATCTCGACCGCCAGCGGCAGGCACTCGGCGCTCAGGCCGCGCAGCAGCTCCTCGATGCAGGCGCGGTACTCGGCGATCAGCGCGCGCTCGACGCGACGCTCCTCGCTGCGGCCGAAGACGTCGAGCGCGCCGCCGCGCAGCCCCTTCATCTTCGCCAGCAGCGCAAAGAGCTTGCGCACCCAGGGTCCGTAGGGCTGCTTGACGAGCTCGCCCTTGTCGTTGCGCCGCGCCACGAGCGGCGGCGCCAGGTGGTGCACGATGCGATAGTCGCCCTCGAACATCGATTCGACCTTCTCGAGGAAGGCCGGGTCGCGGTGCAGCCGCGCGACCTCGTACTCGTCCTTGTAGGCCATGAGCTTGAAGAGATTGGTGGCCACCGCTTCGGCCAGCGCCGTCCCCGCGCCAAGCCGCGCCTCGGCCGTGGCCACGCGGGCGACGAAGTCCTCGTAGGCGCGCGCATAGGCCGCGTCCTGGTAGCCGCGCAGGAACTCGACGCGGCGCGCCACGCGTGCCGCAAGCGTCGGCGTGTCGCCAGGCGACGGCTCTGCACGCGCCGCGAAGAGCGCCTGCACCGCGGCCAGGTCGTGCGCGCAATGGCGGCCCCACTCGAAGGCCGCCTGGTTGTTCCGCACCTGCACGCCGTTGAGCGCCATCGCCTGCAGCAGCGCCGCGCGCGTGAGCGGGATGCGCCCGAGCTGCCAGGCGTAGCCGAGCAGCAGCGGATTCGTGTAGATCGATTCGCCGAGCAGCTGCACCGCGGCCTGCTCGGCGTCGAAGGCGCCGAGCAGGCCGCGCCCGACGGTGGCGACGATCGTCTCCTCGCACCGTGCGCCCGGGAACTGCCATTTCGGGTTGCCGATCAAGGCGGCGGTCGGGGTGCCGTGGTTGTTGAGCGCGACGAAGCTGTGCTGCGGGCGCATCACCTGCAGCGTCGGTCTGGTGGCGGCGACGATGGCGTCGCAGGCGAGCACGAGGTCGGCCTTGGCGGTCTCGACCTTGGTCGTGAAGATCGCCTCGGGCCGGTTGGCGATCTGCACATGGCTCCAGGCGGCGCCGCCCTTCTGCGCCAGGCCACCGGCGTCCTGCGTCACCACGCCCTTGCCTTCGAGGTGCGCGGCCATTCCCAGCAGCTGCCCGATGGTGATGACGCCGGTGCCGCCGACGCCGGCGACGAGGATTCCGTAGGCCTCCCCGGCCAGAGGCAGCGCCGGCTCCGGCAGCGGCGGCATCGAGGCGAGATCGCCGCGCTTCTCACGCGCCGGGGCCTTGCGCGTCCCGCCCTCGATGGTGACGAAGCTCGGGCAGAAGCCCTTCACGCAGCTGAAGTCCTTGTTGCAGGTGCTCTGGTTGATCTGGCGCTTGCGGCCGAACTCGGTCTCGACCGGCTCCACGCTCAGGCAGTTGCTCTGCACGCTGCAGTCGCCGCAGCCCTCGCACACCAGCTCGTTGATGAGCACCGTCCTGGCCGGCGTCGCCAGCGTGCCGCGCTTGCGGCGCCGGCGCTTCTCGGTGGCGCAGGTCTGGTCGTAGATGAGGATGCTGCAGCCGGGGATCTCGCGCAGTTCGCGCTGCACGGCGTCGAGTTCGTCCCGGTGGCGCACCGTGACCCCGGGCGCAAGGCGGCTCTTCACGGCCTCGTACTTCCCGGGCTCGTCGCTGACGACGACGATCTTCTTCGCCCCCTCGGCGTCGAGCTCGCGCGTCATCTCGGGCACGCGCAGGGTGCCGTCGATCGGCTGGCCGCCGGTCATCGCCACCGCATCGTTGAAGAGGATCTTGTAGGTGATGTTGACGCCCGCGGCGATCGCCTGGCGCACGGCGAGCACCCCGCTGTGGTAGTAGGTGCCGTCGCCGAGGTTGGCGAAGATGTGCGCCTCGGTCGTGAACGGAGCCTGCCCGAGCCAGCTCACGCCTTCGCCGCCCATCTGGCTGAAGGTGACGGTGCTGCGGTCCATCCAGGTCGCCATGAAATGGCAGCCGATGCCCGCCGCGGCGCGCGAGCCTTCGGGCACGCGCGTGCTCGTGTTGTGCGGGCAGCCGCTGCAGAACCAGGGCGTGCGCTCGCCGCCGGCGGGGATGCTCGCCAGCGCCGCTTCGCGCGCGTCGATGAAGGCGATGCGCTCGTCGATGCGCCGCGCGGTGTCGGCGTCGAGCCCGAGCTTCTTCAGCCGCCGCGCGATCGCGCGCGCGATGATCGCCGGGCTCAGGTCGGCCTTGGCGCGCAGCAGCGTGTGCGCGCTCGGGTTGGGCCGGCTCCACTCGCCGCCGCTGGCGTCGCCCTCGTCCTCGTCGAACTTGCCGAGCACGTTCGGGCGCACGTCGTCGCGCCAGTTGTAGAGCTCCTCCTTGAGCTGGTACTCGATGAGCTGGCGCTTCTCCTCGACGACGAGGATTTCCTGCAAGCCCTGCGCGAAGCGGCGCGCGATCGTCGCCTCCAGCGGCCAGACGACGCCGACCTTGTGCACGCGGATCCCCAGGCGCGCGCATTCGGCCTCGTCCAGCCCCAGGTCGTGCAGCGCCTGGCGCGTGTCGTTGTAGGCCTTGCCGCTGGCGATGAGCCCGAAGCGGTCGCGCTCGCCGCGGATGACGTCGCGGTTGAGGCCGTTGGCGCGCACGTAGGCCAGCGCCGCGTACCACTTGAAGTCGAACAGCCGCGCTTCCTGCTCGAGCGCGTGGTCCGGCCAGCGCACGTGCACGCCGCCGGGCGGCATCGCGAAGTCCTCGGGCAGCACGATGCGCACGCGATCGGGGTCGACCTCGACCGAGGCCGAGGACTCGACCACCTCCTGGATCGTCTTCATGCCGGCCCAGACGCCGGCGAAGCGGCTCATGGCGAAGGCGTGCAGGCCCAGGTCGAGGATCTCCTGCACGCTGCTCGGGAAGAACACCGGCAGTCCGCAGGCCTTGAAGATGTGGTCGCTCTGGTGCGCCGCGGTGCTGCTCTTGGCGACGTGGTCGTCGCCGGCCACGGCGATGACGCCGCCGTGGCGCGCGGTGCCGGCCATGTTGGCGTGCTTGAAGGCGTCGCCGCTGCGGTCCACCCCCGGGCCCTTGCCGTACCAGATGCCGAACACGCCGTCGAACTTCTTCTTCTCCGGGAAGAGGTCCAGCAGCTGCGTGCCCCAGATCGCGGTCGCGGCCAGTTCCTCGTTGACGGCGGGCTGGAAGACGATGTTCTGCCCCGCGAGGTGAGCCTTGGCCTGCCACAGTGCCTGGTCGTAGCCGCCCAGCGGGCTGCCGCGGTAGCCGCTGACGTAGCCCGCGGTGTTCAGCCCCGCGGCGGCATCGCGCACGCGTTGCAGCATCGGCAATCGCACGAGCGCCTGCACGCCGCTCATGAAGGCGCGCCCACTCCCGAGCGTGTACTTGTCGTCCAGCGTGACGGTTTCCAGGGCCTTGCGGATGGCTTCGGGCAGGGGAGCGTTCATGGTGTGGCGCGAGAGCGCGTGGGCGCGGATGTTGCAAGGCAGTGTAGGACGCGACGCCACCGGTGTGGGCCGAGGTGGCTTGCGCGCGGGGCCGCGCCGGCGGGCGCGGGCGATCCCGCAGTCCGGGGAGGCGGCGCGGCGCAGTGCGGACTCGGCATGCGCTACCCTCGGCCACTTCCGCCGCCCGTTCGAGTCGATGCGTCGTCTCCTTGATGTGTTGCTGACCACCGAGCCCGTGCAACGCACGCGCCTGGTGCAGGCGACGATGGTCGTCGTCGCGATGCTCGCGGGCGCGGCCGGGCTGCTCGCGCTGGCGTTCGCAGGCCTGGCGCCGCTGCTGCCGGTGCTGGCCTGGGTGGTGCTCGCGCCCGGCTGGGCGCTGCTGCTGGTGCTGGCGATTCGCAGCGGCTGGTCGCGGCGCTTCGTCGATCCGGCGCTGACGATGGCGCAGATCGTCGGCGGCAGCCTGGCATGCGCCGGCGGCTATGTCCTCGCGGGCGCCACGCGCGGCGGACTGTTCCTTGTGCTCATGGTGGTGCTGATGGCCACGATGCTCTCGGCGACGCCGCGCCAGATGCGCCGCGGCAGCGTCTTTGCCGCCGCCGTGCTCGGCGCGGCGATGCTGTGGCTGGTGCTGCGGGGCGAGGCCGCACCCTGGGGCGAACTCGTGCACTTCGGCCTCGTCGCCACGATGCTGCCAGCCGCCTCGGTGCTCAGCGCGCGGCTGGCGCGCATGCGCGAGCGCAGCCGCCGCCAGCAGCAGGACCTGCAGGCCGCGCTCGAGCGCATCCGGGAACTGGCCACGCGCGACGAGCTCACCGGCCTCGTCAACCGCCGCCACATCCGCGACCTGATGGAGCAGGAGCACCAGCGCTGCATCCGTTCGGGGCGCAGCTTCTGCCTTGCGGTGCTCGACATCGATCGTTTCAAGAGCCTGAACGCGACGCGTGGTCGCGGCGTCGGCGATGCCGTGCTGCGCAGCGTGGCGAACGAGGCGATGCGCCGCGTGCGCGTCTCCGATGCCTTCGCGCGCTGGGGCGGCGATCGCTTCGTGCTGCTGCTGTGCGACTCGCACGGTGCGCTGGCCAAGGGCGGCGTCGAGCGCGTGCGCAGCGGCATCGCGGCGCTGCAGATCGCCGTTCCCGGCGGGACGCTCGCGGTGACGCTGTCGGCGGGCCTGGCCGAGCATCGCGCCGGAGAGTCGGTCGAGCACGCGCTGGTTCGAGCCGAGCATGCGCTCGGCGAAGCCAAACAACTGGGCGGCGACCGGATCGTGATCGCGCCCTGATCGGGCCGGTAGTGCCTTTCGCCTGGTCGACGGTTCACCGATTCCCGGGCCCACCTTGACCTGGCTGTTCGCTATGCTCGCCGGTTCCGCGGCGACGGCGAGCGCGTTCCCATGAATGTCCCGATGAGTCTGCCCATGAGCGACCCCGCAGCGCAGCAGCATCTGCGCGTCCACGCGTTCCACGGCCTGCGCCCGGGCCCGCGCCTGCTCGTGCTCGGTGCGGTGCACGGCAACGAGACCGCGGGAACCCGCGGCATCGCCCGGATCCTGGCCGAGATCGACTCCGGTGCGATTCGCGTCGTGCGCGGCAGCGTCAGCTTCGTTCCGGTGACGAATCCGCTGGCGTATGCACGCCGTCAGCGCGCGGGCGAGCGCAACCTCAACCGCGCCTTGCGCCCGAGTGCCGTGCCGCAGGACTTCGAGGACCGTGTCGCCAACGTGCTGTGCCCGCTGCTGGACGCGCACGATGCGCTGCTGGACCTGCACTCATTCCAGGGCGCGGGCGAGGCCTTCGTGATGATCGGCCCCGAGGACAACGATGGCATGCTCGAGCCTTTCGCCCACGCGGCGCAGGAGGAGCGGCTGGCGCGGCACCTGGGCGTGCGCCGCATCGTCGACGGCTGGCTCCCGGTCTACGAGGCGGGTGTGGTGCGCCGCCGTGCGCGCGCGTCGGCGTCGAGCCGCATGCTCGACGTCGACCCGAACTACGGTGTCGGCACCACCGAATACATGCGCGCGCGCGGCGGCTTCGCGATGACGCTCGAGTGCGGCCAGCACGAGGATCCGCAGGCGCCCGAGGTGGCCTACCGCGCCATTCGCCAGACGCTGGCGCTGCTCGGCCTGGCGGAAATCGAGCTGCAGCCAGCGCGCCAGGACCACGAGCGGCTGCGCCTGGTCGAGGTCGTCGATCGACTGCATGCGCAGGACCGCTTCGTGCGCGCATGGGCCAGTTTCGACCCTCTCGAGGCCGGCGAGCCGATTGCCGTGCGGCACGACGGCCAGCTCCTCGCGGCGCCGGCCGCGGGCCGCATCGTCTTCCCCAACGAGCGCGCCGAAGCGGGGCAGGAGTGGTACTACCTGGCGCAGCCGAGCACGCGGCGCCTGGCCTGATCACTGCACTGCGGCGTCGAGCAGCGTGAGCGTGCGCGCGTCCGCGTCCAGGCGCGCGCGAACGCCCAGCGGCAGCGTGAGCTGGTCGCGCACGTGGCCGAAGCCCAGGCCGTAGACCGCCGGCACGCCGCCGGCGCGGAAGCGTTCGTCGATGACTTGTGCCAGCGCCATGCCGCCCTGGCCGGGCGGGTTCTCGCAATCGCGGAAGATGCCGCCCACCAGCGCCGCCGCGTCGCGAAGCAGCCCGGCGAGCTCGAGCTGCGTCAGCATGCGGTCGATGCGGTAGGGCAGTTCGCCGACGTCCTCGAGCAGCAGCAGCGCGCCCTGGCTCTGCACGCCGAAGGGCGTGCCGACGAGCGCGCTGAGCACCGAGAGGTTGCCGCCGACGAGCACGCCCTCGGCGCTGCCGCCGCGCACGCTGCGCGCGCGGTAGGCGGTGTCGGCGGCGGCGCGGCGCAGGTGCTCGGGCGAAGTCGGCAGCGGCTGCCCCGGGCTCGGCTCCATCAGCACCGCGCGCAGCGCCTGCGCGCTGAAGGCGGTGAGCTCCGAGCTCCCGGCGAGCGTGTGAAAGCTCACCAGCCGCGCGCGGCGCTGCAGCGCCAGGTGCAGCGCCGTGACGTCGGAGAAGCCCAGAACCGCCTTGGGGTCGGCGCGCATCGCGTCGTAGTCGAGGTACGGCAGCAGTTGCGCGCTGCCGGCGCCGCCGCGGATGCTCCAGAGCGCGCGCACCTGCGGGTCGGCCCAGAGCGCATGCAGGTCGGCGACGCGCTGTTGCACGGTGCCGGCGTAGTGGCCGTGCACCGCGCGCACGTTGGGCGCCAGCCGCGGCTGCAGGCCCAGCGCCCTCGCGTTGGCCAGCGCCGTGGCGATCCAGGACTCCTGCATGCGGCTGGCGGAGGCGAAGAGGCCGACCACGTCCCCGGGCCGCAGGCGCGGCGGCCGCAGCAGCGGCGCCGGCTCCGGTGACGCCGGCGGCGCGCACGGCGCCGCCGGCGGCTCGGCCAGCGGCGGCGGCGGCGTTGCCGGCACCGCCGCGGGGCCATCGGCGCGCGGCGGTGCGGCGCAGCCCGTGAGTGCCAGGGCCGCCATGCCCAACGCGGCGCGGCGTCGCGTCAGGACGTCGCGCCACGGGGCCGCGCGCGGCTCGGCCGGCGCGGCCCCGGGGGGGTGGAGGTGATCGTCGATCAGAAGAACTTGTAGTCGATCTGGAAGGTGTACGAGCGCCCGCGCGGGTCCGCCACGCGCGGCTCCCAGGAACTGCCGGCGCCGGTGTTGTCGTCGTACGCGGCGGAGAAGGGCGGGTCCTTGTCGAGCAGGTTCTTCACGCCGAAGGTGAGGCTCAGGTTCTTCATCACCGCATAGCCGACGCTCGCGTTCCAGAGCTGGTAGGCCTTGACCTTGGGGTTCCAGTTCGGCGGCACGACGCTGCCGTTGGCCACGCCGGGCAGCACGCGGTCGGTGTAGCCGCTGCGGTAGAGGTTCTGCAGCGTGGCCGTCCAGGCGCCGCGCGTGTAGGTGCCGGTGAGGCTGTGCTTCCAGCGCAGGCCGAGGTCGCCCGAACGCGTGAAGACGCCGACTTCGCTCGCGCCGTAGGGCGCGCTCGAGATCAGGCGCGACTTCTTCTTCAGCAGGTAGCTGCCGTCGAGCATCACGGCCCAGCGCGCCTCGTTCAGCCGTCCCTGCACGCGTGCGTTGATGTCGATGCCCTGAGTCGCCGTCTGGCCGGCGTTGACCCAGCGGTTGTCGATCGCCGTCAGCTCGCCGGACGCGTCACGGATGAAGTTGCCGGGGAAGAGGTTGTGGTTCTTCACCAGGTCCGCCAGCGAGAGCGACTGCACCGTGCCATCGCGCTTGATGTCCCAGTAGTCGATGCTGACGTTGAAGTGGGCGTTGGGCTCCCACACGATGCCTGCCGTCCACTGCTTGCTCTCCTCGGGGCCGAGGTTGGGCTTGCCGCCGGTGAGGATGGTCGGCGTGACCTGCTCGCAGCCGGGCGTGGCATCGACCACCCCCGAGGGGCACTTGGCCGGGTCGACCAGGTCCTTGCCCGAGTAGGGGGATTCGGTGACGCCGAAGAAGAGCTGGCTGAAGGTCGGCACGCGGAATCCCGTGCCGTAGGAGGCGCGCAGCGCGACCTGCTCGACCGGCTTGAACAGCAGCGTGGCCTTGGGGTTGGTGGTGCTGCCGAAGCCGCTGTAGTCGTCGTAGCGCGCGGCCAGGTTCAGCTCGAGCTGCCTGGTCACGGGCAACTGCACTTCGGCGAACACGGCCTTCACGTCGCGCTTCACCGGCGCCAGCGTGTTGGTGCTGTCGAAGGGCGCGTTGAAGATGCGTGCCTGCGTCGCGAGGTCGGTCTCCTTGCCGTTGAAGCGGTACTTCTCGCGCCGCAGGTCGGCGCCCACCGCCAGCATCACGTCGCCGCCGCCCAGCCGGGCAATGGGGCCGCTGAAGGTGGCGTCGACCTGCTCGAGCACGTACTTGCCGCCGTAGAGCGTGACGCCGTTGGCCATCACCGACTGCAGCGCGGCCAGCGCCTCGGGCGTCTGCGTGAGCGAGAAGGGGTCGAGCACGCCGCTGTTGATGAGCGCCGCGAACTCGGCGCCGTAGAAGTAGCCGCCCGCCAGCACCGAGGTCGACTTGCTGGTCGCGCGCGAGGCGCCGGCACGGTAGCTCCAGTCGCCCCCGAGCGGCCCGTCGGCGGCGAGCAGGAAGCGCGAGCTGTCGCTCTCGGTTTCGATGGCGCGGTCGCCGCAGGACATGCAGCGCCAGCGGAAGGCCAGCGGCTGTCCGCGGTTGGCTTCGAGCTGAGGGAAGGTCCCCACGAGCGCGTCGAAGATGCGGTCGTAGGAGGCGCCGCTGCTCGGGTAGGCGAGGTTGCGGAACACGCTCGTGGCCGAGGCGCTGCTCGAGATCTGGTTGGGCGAGAAGCTCTTCTTCGACTCCACCTTGGCGCCGGTGAATTCGCCGTAGACCTGATGCTCGCCCAGGCGCAGGGTGCCGCGCAGCACGGCGTTGGTGTTGGTGACGGGCTGCTGCAGCACCGCGGCGCGCCCGGTGTCCCAGGCGCAGCCGAAGCGCGCGGCCGGCGAGGCCCACAGCACTTCGTCGTAGGCGCCCATGCCGTCCACCGACTCGCAGCCCGCGCCGCCGGGCAGGTCCAGGATGTTGATGCCGTTGTAGGCCTGCGTGCCGCCGGGCAGCGTCGGGCCGGTGTTGCGGCCGGCGTTGTCGAGGTTGTCGCGACTGAGCGCGGTGTAGAGCGAGCTGAGCGTGAACAGCGTGGCGATGGGCGTGCCGCGCGTGTCGACCGAGAGGCCGCGCTCGGGCTGGAAGGTGTCGACGAAGTCGCGCTGGTCGCCGCGCAGCGCCTTGTTCTCGCTGCGCGAGATCGCGGCGAGCACGTTGAAGCCGTCGCGCTCGAGGTCGCCGAAGCCGCCGGTGAGCTTGAAGCGCGTGATGTTGCCGCCGCCGTGCTCGGTGACGTCGGTGAAGGCCTGCGCCTCCAGCCCCTGGTAGTCGCGGCGCAGGATGAAGTTGATGACGCCGCCGATGGCATCGGTGCCGTAGATCGCCGAGGCGCCGTCCTTGAGCACCTCGACGCGCTCGACCGCGGCCATCGGGATCGACTGCACGTCGACGATGCCGCCGCTCAAGCCGTAGGCGGCGACGCGGCGGCCGTTGAGCAGGATCAGCGTCGCCTCGCAGCCCTGCATGCGCAGGTTCGCACAGCTCATGCCGTTGACCCCGCGGCGTGCGCCGGCCACGACGTCGCTGTTGGCCGCCAGGTTGTCCAGCCCGCTGCCGATCGAGCTGAGCGAGCCGATCAGCTGCTCGGCGGTGACGATGCCCTGACGCTCGAGATCCTGGCGCGTGATCACCTGCACCGGCAGCGCGCCCTCGGCGGCGATGCGCTTGATGCTGCTGCCGGTGATCTCCACGCGCTGCGGCGCTCCCGTCTGCGCCAGCGCGGCCGAAGACAGGCCGAGAACGGCGATCGCTGCGGCCATGGGGGTGAGTCTCATCTTCGGTTCTCCTCGCACGGTTGTTTGGAGGCAGCGTAGGCAGCGCCGCAGGCAGCGACCAATGAAAAGGCGTTGGCGTCGCATAACCGCGCGGAATGGGCCGTTCGGCGCACCCCCCGCGGAGCGGCGACCGCGCCGCGCATAGACTGCGCATGCGCGGTCCGGCGAAGCGATCGCCGGGCGCGAATTCGACCGTCCGCGCATGCTGTTCCGGCTCCTGGCTCGCTGCCGCTCTTCCACTCGCCCAACGCCCGCACGCGCACTCGCGGCGCTCCTGCTGTGGGGAAGCCTGCTGCTGCCGGCGGCACGCGCCGAGCTGCCGGCGCCCCTGCAGCAGTGGCTTGCCGACGCGGGCGTGCGCGCAAGCTCGCTCGGTCTCGTGGTCGCGCCTGCGGGCGGCGGCGAGCCCTACATCGCGCACCAGGCCGAGCGCCCGCTGCAGCCGGCGTCGACGATGAAGCTGGTGACAACCCTTGTGGGATTGGAGCAACTCGGCCCGGCCTGGCGTGGCCGGACACGCCTCCTGGCGAGCGCGCCGATGGAAGGCGAAGAGGGCGTTCTGCGCGGTGACCTCGTGCTGCAGGGAGAGGGCGACATGGACCTCGGCGTCGACGCGCTGCGCGATTTGCTGCGGCAGGCGCGCGCGCGCGGACTGGTCGAGATCCGGGGCGACCTGGTGCTCGACCGCAGCGCCTTCGAGCCGGCGCGCACCGACATCGGCGCACCGCCTTTCGACGACGCGCCCGAGTTCGGCTACAACGTGATCCCGGATGCGCTCCTCGTTGCCGACAACCTGCTGCGTCTGCAGCTTCGCGTCGACGAGCATGGTCTGCAGGTGGTGCCGCTGACGCCGCTGGCCGGACTGCGCGTGACGCACGAGATGCAGCTCGTCGATGGCGACTGCAGCCGCTGGGACGAAGCCTGGAAGGCGCCGCAGCTGCGCGCGGAGGGTTGGCTGCGCCGGCGCGAGCTGGTGCTGCGCGGCAGCTGGCCGGTGCGCTGCGAGCGCACGCTGGCGCTCAACGTCATCGAGCGCGACGAGTACATCGGCCGCCTCGTGCGGCGGCTGTGGCGCGAGCTCGGCGGACGGTGGCGCGGCGAGGTGCGCGCCGGCGCGGCGCCACCGTCGGCGCGCCTGCTCGCCGAACACGCGTCGCGGCCGCTGTCCGAACTGGTGCAGGCGATCAACAAGCCCTCGGACAACGCGCGCTCGCGCACCCTGTACCTGATGCTCGGCCGCGCATCGCCGGCGCCGCAGGCGCAGGGCGAAGCGACGCTGCAGCGCGCCGAGCAGGCCGTGCGCACGTGGTTTCGCGCGCACGGCATCGACGACCGCGGCCTGGTGCTGGAGAACGGTTCGGGGCTCTCGCGCAGCGAGCGCATCACGCCGATGCAGCTCGCCGCCGTCGTGCGCGCGGGCGTTGCCAGCCGCTGGGCGCCGGAGTTTCTCGCCAGCCTGCCCATCGCCGGCGTGGACGGCACGCTGCGCCGCCGATTCCTCGAGGGTGCCGCGAACGCCAAGGCGCGGCTGAAGACCGGGACGCTGCGCAACGTCGTCGCGCTCGCGGGGGTCATGAACGACGCGGCGGGCGAGGCGCTCGTCGTCGTCGCCATCTTCAACGACGATGAAGCCAGGCCCGCGACGCTGCGCGCGCTCGCCGACGCCTTCGCGGACTGGGTCGCGCGCCAGCGCTTCGCGCCGCGCCCGGGCTGAGGCGCGTCAGACGACGCGGCGCCAGCGCCGCCGCACTTCGCTGCGGTCGCCGCAGTCGAAGTGCCACCACTCGCTGGCGATGGGCTGCCAGCCGCCCTGCAGCATCGCCGTGCGCAGCAGGCGGCGCCGCGCGAGCTGATCCGCGCCGAGTCTCCCGGCCGCGGCGTGCACGTGCTCGAGCGCGGGATGCGCGAGTTCGCTGGTGTCGTCGAAGGGCGTGCCGAGGTCGAGCTCGCGACCGTCGGCGTCGATCAGCGTCAGGTCCACCGCCATGCCGAAGGAGTGGATCGAGCCGCGCTCGGGCGGCGCGAAGTAGGGCTGCATCGGCGTGCCCTCGACCCGCGCCCAGAACTGCTCCTGCACGCGCTGCGGGCGCACGGCGTCCAGCACCAGCAGCCGCAGCGCGGGCTGTTCGCGCGCGAGCCAGGCGGCGGCGCGCTGCAGCGCCTGCGCCGCCTGGCGGTGCAGCCAGGCGCAGTCGTGCGGGGCGTAGAGGTCGCGCCCGAGCAGGTTTCGCGGGCTCGCGTAGCGCAGGTCGAGCGCGAGCCCGGGGAGCGCCCGCAGATGCACGAACTCGGGGTCAGCGGGCAAGGCGTCGATGGCGATCGTGCCGGGCATGCCGATGCCGCGCCCGCGCTCAGGGCGCGCTGCCTTCCAGCGCCTGCAGCGCGACCGTGCGCACGCGCTCGACCATGCAGCGCGCGGCGTGCGAAAGCGGTGCGTGGCTCGCGCTCAGGACGTACAGGCGCACCGGCAGCCGCGGCTCCAGGGTCCGCGATTCGAGCATGCCCGACGGGGGCAGGGCGGCGCTGAAGGGATCGATCAGGGCCACGCCGCCGCCGCCCTCGACCAGCGCGCGCGCCAGACGATAGGTCTGGACCACGGTGCGAAAGACGGCGGCGCGTCCGGCGGCCTCGAAGGCCTCGGCCACGCACTCGCCCAGCGGATCGCCGGCGGGAAGGCCGATCACGTCCTCGGGCAGCGCGGCGACCTCGATCGGCCGGCCGCGCTGCGCGGCCGGCCAGGTACCCGCACGCGCCATCACCCGCAGCGGCCCTTCGGCCAGGGGCTCGGCGACGATTCCGGGGTGGCGCGGATCGTGCAGCGAGAGCGCGAGGTCGACCTCGGAGAGCCGCAGTGCGTCCACCGTGGCCGCGACCTCCATCGCCGCGAGCTCGCAGTGCGTCTGCGGGAAATGCTCGCGCCAGGCCGAAAGCGCGGGCGGCAGCACGCTGAAGGCCAGCGACGGCGTGGCCAGCAGCCTCAGGGTCTCCACCGACTGGTGCTTGAGCGTGGCCGCCAGGCGCCGGATGCCGGCGAGCTCGCGCGCCAGCTTCTCGGTCTGCTCGAACAGGCGGTGCGCTTCGGGGCGCGCGTAGAGCTTGCCGCGGATGCGCTCGAACAGCGGCAGACCGAGCTGCAGTTCGCAGTGCTGCAGCACTTTCGTCACGGCCGGCTGCGAGATGTGAAGCATCTTCGCCGCACCGCTGATGGTGCCGGCCTGCATCACCGCGTGAAAGACTTCGATGTGGCGCAGGCGCATGTCGTCTCGGGTGAGCCGGCATTCTAGGGTCCGCCGTCGCGGCGAGCCGTGCTGCGGGTCTTGCCGCCGGCTTCGCGCCCGGGACGGCAGCGGGCGCTAACCCGGCGTGAGCGCCGCGAGGATGGCTGCGGTCTCGGCATCGGGCTCGCCGTCCCAGCGCGCGGGGCGAAAGCGCATCTGGAAGGAGACCAGTACGTCGCGCGTGTGCGCGTCGAGCAGGTCGCCCGCGTCCTGCGGCAGCGCGTAGCCGAACGCGGCCAGGCGCTGCCGGAACCAGGACAGCGGCGGCGGCGCCTTTTCGAAGTGCGGGCGCAAGGCGGCCGCCAGCGCCTCGTCGAACCACAGCGCCAGGCCGGCGTCGGCCAGGCGCTTCCAGGGGAAGAGCGGACCCGGGTCCTGCTTGCGCCCCGGGGCGACGTCGGCGTGGCCGACGACGCGCTCCTTCGGGATGCCCCAGCGCGCCATGATGGCCCGCAGCAGGGCGATGACGGCGTCGATCTGTGCCGCCGGATAGGGTGCGTAGCGCTCGCCCTCGGGCGTGAAGACGCGGCCGGGGTTGACGATTTCGATGCCGATCGACGACATGTTGACGAGCGTGCGCCCCGCCCAGGCGCTCACCCCCGCGTGGTTGGCGCGCCGGTCTTCGGGAACGAGGCGATAGATGGTCGGCGGATCGACGTCGACCAGGTAGTGGCTGCTGACCACCTGCTGCGTGAGCACGCGCAGCGAGGTCTCGAAATCGAGCGCGGTGTAGTGCAGGACGACCAGGTCCACGCGCGGCCCCTGGCTGACGGCGGCGAAGCGCGTGTCGATGCGCGGCCCGGCACAGCCCGCCACCCAGGCGGTCGAGGCCGCGAGCAGGCCGCGACGCCCGCTGTCGATCGGACGACGCGTCGGACTCATGCCGCGGCTCCGGCCGCGGCGAGCGTGTGCGCCGCCAGGCGTGCCGCCGTGCGCTGGGGGTTGCTTGCCCGGCGCTGCACCGCGACGCCGTCCGGCAACTGCGCGCGGCAGGCCTGCTCGATCGCCGGATGCAGGTCGAACACGCGCCCGGCCAGCGCCACCGGGCGCGGTCCGAAGCGCTGCACGAGGATGCGCGCCAGGCGCGCCAGTTCGTGCCCGGCCTCCTGCAGCAGTTGCAGCGCGACGGGGTCGGTCGTCGCCGCCGCCGCCACCGCGAGCGCGAGCTTGCCGATGTCGCCGCGATCGGCGCCGTAGACGAACGCGCGGCAGTCGTTCCAGTGCGTGCCGCCGACATGCTCGAAGACCTCGCGCGCCAGTGCCGAGCGCTGCCAGGCGCCGGGCGCCTCGTCCTCGCGGCGCCAGATGGTGCGCAGCGCGCGGCGCGCGATCCAGTAGCCGCTGCCGGCGTCGTCGACGATGCCGCCGTGCCCGCCGACGCGGTGCAGTCGCGCGTCGGCATCGAGGTAGGCGGCGACGGAACCGGTCCCGGCCTGCAGCAGGTAGCCCTCGCCGCGGCAGAACACGTCCGCGCAGGCGATCTCCATGTCGGTGACGATCGTCACCGCCTCGGCGCCGACCCCCAGCGCGCAGCCGATCAGGCCCGCCAGCGGCTCGCGCCGGCCACCGTAGCCGGTGATGCCGGCGTGCACGCGCTGTGGCGTGCCGACGGCGAGCACTTCGCCGGCGAGCGCCACCAGGGTCTCGCGCCAGGCCTGCTGGCCGCTGCGCGTGGCCGCCTGCAGCGCGCTCAGTCCGCGCAGACCGCCTTCGGCGACGATCTCGCCCGCCGGCGATGCCAGCGCCCAGCGCGTGCGCGTGCCGCCGGCGTCGATGCCCAGGCCGAGCGCGCCCGGCGTGCGCGAGGAGGACGTTGTCGTCAAGCTCGATCCCTGCATGCGCTGCGTGTCGTCCCCGAGCTTAGGCAGCGTGCACGCGCGACATCCATGAAAGCATGCCACCTCCCCATAACCGAGGGGAATGACCGACGGGCTTGCCGGCGAAGGGCGCTCACGCCGCGCCGACGAGCGCACTTCATGTCTTTGATCCATCGCAACGTCGCACGACACGGCACCGAAATACTGTTGACCTGGCAAACAATCTATCCGACAGTGCGGCCGTACCGACCCGTCCATCCGCGACGGTTCCGCCCCTCGACAGCAGGAGACAGCCGATGACATCGACCGCGGCGACCGTGGCGCCGGCGAGCGCGACGAGTGAGAAGCCACCCGCTCCCACCCCCGGAACGCCGGGCCCGAAGAAGCGGCCGCGAAGCATCCTCGGCCTCACGCTCAACGGCCGCGAGCGCGAGGACCTGATTCCCGACGGCCTGCTGCTGCTGGACTACCTGCGCGAGGTGGCCGGCCTCACCGGAACCAAGCAGGGCTGCGACGGCGGCGAATGCGGCGCCTGCACCGTGCTCGTCGATGGCCAGCCGCGGCTGTCGTGCTCGACGCTGGCGGTGCAGGTGCAGGGCAGGCACGTCGAGACCGTCGAGGGCCTGACCGAAGGCGGCACGATGAGCCCGCTTCAACAGGCCTTCCACGAGAGCCTGGGCGCGCAGTGCGGCTTCTGTACGCCGGGGATGATCACCACCGCCGAGGCGCTGCTGCGCCGCAACCCGAACCCGAGCGTCGACGAGATCAAGACGGCGATGGGCGGCAACCTCTGCCGCTGTACGGGCTACGTGAAGATCATCGAGTCGGTGCAGGTCGCGGCCGCCGCGCGCGCTGCGGCCGGGGGAGGCAAGTCATGAGCATGGCCCGCCTGCAGAAGACCCGCGCCGGCCAGGTCGGCGTGCGCACGCCGCTGATCGACGGCGTCGACAAGGTCACCGGCCGTGCCAGGTACACCGCCGACCTGCCGGCCGTCGATGCGCTCGTCGGGCGCATCCTGCGCTCGCCGCATCCGCACGCCCGCATCCTCGCGGTCGACACCTCCGAGGCCGAGGCGCTGCCCGGTGTCGTCGCCGTGTGCACCGGTGACGACTGCAAAGTGCCCTTCGGCGTGCTGCCGATCGCGCAGAACGAATTTCCGCTGGCGCGCGAGAAGGTGCGCTATCGCGGCGACCCGGTGGCCGCCGTCGCGGCCATCGACGAGGCGACCGCGGTGCGCGCGCTCAAGCTCATCCGCGTCGTCTACGAGCCGCTGCCGGCCTACTTCACGGCGAGCAAGGCGATGAAGCCCGGCGCCGAGCCGATCCACATCGACAAGCCCAACAACGTGCTGCGCGAGGTGCACGCCGAGTTCGGCGACACCGAGGCCGGCTTCGCGGCGGCGGCGCTGGTGCGCGAGAAGACCTACCGCTTCGCCGAGGTCTGCCACGCGCAGATGGAGCCCAACGCGACACTGGCCGAGTACGACGTCGAGCGCGGCCACCTGACGCTGCACACGACGACGCAGGTGCCCTACTACGTGCTGCTCAAGGTCGCGCAGTGCCTGGAGATGGAAGAGGCGCACGTGCGCGTCGTCAAGCCCTTCCTCGGCGGCGGCTTCGGCCAGCGCACCGAGGCGCTGCACTTCGAGATCATCGCCGCGCTGCTGGCGCGCAAGGCGCGCGGCAAGGTGCGCCTGCTGCAGACGCGCGAGGAAACCTTCATCGCGCACCGCGGCCGCCCCGACACCAAGATCACCGTCAAGCTCGGCATGACGAAGGAGGGCAAGCTCACCGCCTGCCACCTGCAGGCGACGCAGGAAGGCGGCGCCTACGCCGGCTACGGCATCATCACCATCCTCTACACCGGCGCGCTGCTGCACGGCATCTACGAGATCCCGGCGATCAAGCACGACGCCTGGCGCGTCTACACCAACCTGCCGCCCTGCGGCGCGCAGCGCGGTCACGGCACGGTCGACGCGCGCGCGGCCTTCGAGGCGCTGATGAACGAGATGGCGGACGAGCTCGGCCTCGACCACATCGCCGTGCGCCAGACCAACCTGCTGCCCACGGTGCCCTACATCACCGCCTACGCGCAGCGCGTGCTCAGCTACGGCCTGCCCGAATGCCTGGAGAAGGTGCTGAAGGCCTCGGGCTGGGCCGAGCGCCGCGGCAGGATGCCCAAGGGCCGCGGCCTGGGCGTGGCCTGCTCGCACTTCGTCTCCGGCACCAGCACGCCCAAGCACTGGACGGGCGAGCCGCACGCGGTCGTCAACCTGCGCCTGGACTTCGACGGCGGCATCACCGTGCTCACCGGCGCGGCCGACATCGGCCAGGGCTCCAACACCATGGCGGCGCAGATGGTCGCCGAGGTCATGGGCGTGGACTGGAAGCGCCTGCGCGTCGTCTCCGCCGACAGCGCGCTCACGCCCAAGGACAACGGCAGCTACTCCTCGCGCGTGACCTTCATGGTCGGCAACGCCGCCATCGACGCCGCCAGGCAGCTGCAGCGCATCCTCAAGGAGGCCGCGGCCGGCAAGTTCGAGGCCAGCGTCGACGACGTCGAGATCGAGGGCGAGATCTTCCGCGTCGTCGGCTCCGACCGCGAGATGCACTTCCGCGACGTCGTGCGCGCGGCGCTCGTCGACACCGGCCCCATCACCGTGAAGGGCGCCTTCACCTGCCCGCCGGAGTTCATGGGCAGCAAGGCCGTGCGCGGCAGCGCCATCGGCGCCACGATGGGCTTCTGCTACGCGGCGCAGGTGGTCGAATGCGCGGTCGACGAGGTCACCGGCAAGGTCACGGCCGAGAAGGTCTGGGTCGCGGTCGACGTCGGCCGCGCGCTCAACCCGCTGGCCGTCGAGGGCCAGATCCAGGGCGGCGTGTGGATGGGCATGGGGCAGGCGGTCTCGGAGCAGACCGTCTTCAACGAAGGCCGCATGATGGCCGGCAACCTGCTCGACTACCGCGTGCCGACGATCGTCGAGAGCCCCGACATCGAAGTCCACATCGTCGAGAGCATCGACCCCAACGGCCCCTTCGGCGCCAAGGAGGCGAGCGAGGGCATGCTCTCGGGCTTCCTGCCCGCGCTCATGGATGCCGTGCACGAGGCCACCGGGGTGCGTGCCTACAGCCTGCCGCTGAGCCCGGAAACGATGATGGAACTGATCGACAAGCGCGACGGGGTGCCGACATGAACCTGATGCCCGAATTCCGCTGCCACCGTCCGGCCTCGCTGGACGAGGCCGTGAAGCTCAAGTCCGGCCTGCCGTCGTCGCGCTTCCTCGGCGGCGGCACCGACCTGCTCGTCAACCTGCGCCGCGGACTGGGTGAACCGAGCGACCTCATCGACCTCGGCGGCATCGCCGACTACGCCGGCATCCGCCGCGTCGATGGGGCGCTGTGGATCGGCGCCGGCATCACGCTGTCCGAGTTGGCGCGCCGGCCGGAGGTCGCCGCCGACTACCCGGCCGTCGCCACCGCGACGCTGGCCGTGGCCGGGCCGACGCATCGCGCCTCGGCCACGCTGGGCGGCAACCTGTGCCAGGACACGCGCTGCATCTTCTACAACCAGAGCGACTGGTGGCGCGAGGGCAACGGCTTCTGCCTCAAGTACAAGGGCGACCGCTGCCACGTGGTCGTGAAGAGCGACCGCTGCTACGCCACCTACCACGGCGACATCGCGCCCGTGCTGATTGCGCTCGGCGCCGAGGCCGCGATCCTCGCGCCCGCGGGCATGCGGCGCGCAGCCATCGAGACGCTGTACCGCGAGGACGGCGCGCAGTACCTGACGCTGGCACCCGAAGAGGCGCTGGCCGCCGTCGTGCTGCCGCCACCGGTCGCCGGACGCCGCGTCGGCTACGAGAAGGCGCGCGTGCGCGACGCCGTCGACTTCCCGCTCGCCGGCGTGGCGGTGGCGCTGCGGCGCGAAGGCGACGTGCTTGCCGAACTGCGCGTGGCCATCACCGGCACCAACTCGGCGCCGCTGCTGCTGAACACGGCCGACCTGATCGGCAAGCCCTGGGACGAGGCCGCGGCCACGCGCCTGGTCGAGATCCTGCGCAAGACCGCCAACGTGCTGCGCACCACGGTCACCGGCGCCAAGTACCGGCGCCGCGCCCTGCACCGCATGACGCGTGGGCTGATCGATCGCCTGTGGAACGACGACGGCCAGGTCGAGCAGGGCTGAAGGCCGCGACCGCGGCGGCCGAGCTCAGCTACGGCACGCTGCCCACGGTGCTCGGCTACCACCTGCGGCGCACGCAGGTGGCGATCTTTCGCCACTTCTCGCGCACCGTGGCCGCGCAGACCGGCATCACGCCGGGGCTGCTGGGCATGCTGCAGGTGATCGCCGCCAATCCCGGTCTGGCGCAAAGTCGTCTGGCCGAGGCGATGGAGGTCGACCGCTCGACCATCGTCAAGGTCGTCGACCAGCTCGAGGCGCGCGGCCTCATCGTGCGCGAGCCCTCGCCCAGCGACAAACGCAGCTACGGGCTGCGCCTGACGAAGAACGGCGAGGCCGAACTGCCGCGCTTCCAGCGCCTGATGAAGGCGCACGAGGACGAGTTCGCGGCGCCCTTGTCGGCCGCCGAGCGGCGGCAGCTGATCGCGCTGCTGGCGCGCTTGTACGAGCGCGCGCACGAGGACGACGGCGGGAGCGAAGAAACCGAAGGCGTCGAGCGCGGTCCGGCGGCCTAGCCTCGATCGCGCCTGCGGCCGCGGCTGCGCCTTCAGGCCGCTTCCATGCCGTGCCGCTGCTTGACCGCGGCCACCGCAGGCGACGCGAGCCAGCCCAGCAGCGCGCGCACCTCCTCGGCGCGCGCGCTCACGGTCGCGAGGCCGGCGGCGAAGACCGTCGTGATCTGCACCGGCTCCGGCATGTCACCGACGATGCGGATCCCCGCCAGGCCCAGCAGCTCGCTGCGCTGCTGGAAGCCGAGTTCGACGCGCCCCTCGGCGACGAGCCGGCCGACCGGCGTTCCCGACGGCGCCTGCACCAGCCTGGCGCGCAGCGCGTCGATCAGGCCCCAGCGCTCGAACAAGGCCAGCAACTGCGTGCCGCTCGGGCCGGTGGAGTAGCCGATCGTGCGCGCCGCGCGCACGGCGCGCTGCAGTGCGGCCTCGCTGCCGATGTCGGGCGGCGCGTCGCCTTCGCGCACCGCGACGGCGACGCCCGAGCGCACCAGGTCCACGCGCGGCCCGAGCACGTGACCGCTCGCGATCAGCCTGTCGATGGCGTCGGCGGCGAGCACGACGCCGTCGAAGGCCTCTGCAGCCGCGACGCGCCGGGCGGCATCGACGCCGCCGACGGATTCGATGGCCAGCGGGGCCTGCGGATGCTCGGCCTGCCAGGCCGTCGCCAGCTCGGCCAGCAGCGCGCGCGTGGCCATCGAGGAGATCAGCTTCAGCGGCGGCTGGGTGCCCTTGTCGTCGTTCATGCGTCTTGCTCCGTGGACATCGGCGCGGCGGCGCCGGCGCGTGCCCGATTATTCCGGTCGCGCACGGCGCGGCGCAGCCGCTGCACGAGCCGCCAGCCCAGCAGCAGCGCGACCACGATCGCGTAGACGCCGACCTCGGCGAAGTCGTTCTTGCCCGCGCGCATCCAGAAGAAGTGCAGCAGCGCCAGCAGCGCGATGGCGTAGACGCTGCGGTGCAGCGCCTGCCAGCGCGCGCCGCCGAGCGCGCGCATCGCGGCGCCGAAGGACGTCGCCGCCAGCGGCAGCATCAGCAGCAGCGCGGTGCTGCCGACGAGGATGAAGGGGCGCTTGGCGATGTCGTGCGTGATGTCGCCGAGGTCCAGCCCCATGTCCAGCCAGGCATAGGCGAGGAAGTGCAGCAGGCCGTAGAAGAAGCTGAAGAGCCCGAGCATGCGGCGAAAGCGCGCGAGCTCCGGCCACCCGCTCCACTGGCGCAGCGGCGTCACGGCCAGCGTGAGGCACAGCAGGCGCAGCGTCCAGTCGCCCAGGCCGCGGATCAGCGCCTCTGCCGGGTTGGCGCCGAGCGCGTCGCCGAAGGCGCGCAGGACGAGGTCCGCCAGCGGCAGCAGCGCGAGGGCGAAGACCAGCGGCTTTGCCGCGGCGGAGCGCAGGAGGCGTCGCAAGGGCAGGATCGGAGGGCTTGCCGCCGGCCCGCCGGGGCAGGCGCGGCGGCGCTTTCCCCTTGCCTAGAAGAACTTCTTCAGGTCCATGCCGGCATAGAGCGTGCCGACCTGGGCCTCGTAGCCGTTGAACATCAGCGTCGGGCGCTTCTTCGCGAACAGGCCGTCCTCGCCGATGCGGCGCTCGCTGGCCTGGCTCCAGCGCGGATGGTCGACGTGCGGGTTCACGTTCGAGTAGAAGCCGTACTCGCTCGGCGCGGCCTTCTCCCAGCTCGTTGTCGGCTGCTGCGCGAGGAAGCGGATCCTCACGATCGACTTGGCGGACTTGAAGCCGTACTTCCACGGCACCGCCAGCCGCAGCGGCGCGCCGTTCTGGGGCGGAAGCACTTCGCCGTACATGCCGAAGACGAGCATCGCCAGCGGGTGCATCGCCTCGTCCATGCGCAGCGCCTCGACGTAGGGCCAGTCGAGCACGCGGCTGCGCAGCCCCGGCATCTGCGCCGCGTCGGCCAGCGTCACGAACTGCACGAACTTCGCGTTGCCGGTCGGCTCGGCGGCCTTGATCAGGTGCGAGAGCGACCAGCCGAGCCAGGGAATGACCATCGACCAGCCTTCGACGCAGCGCAGGCGGTAGACGCGCTCCTCGATCGCGGCGAGCCTCTGCAGCGCGTCGAGGTCGAAGGTCCGCGGCCTCTTCACCTCGCCCTCGACGCTCAGCGCCCAGGGCTGCGTCCTCAAGCTGCGTGCGCGCTGCGCGGGGTCGGCCTTGTCGGTGCCGAACTCGTAGAAGTTGTTGTAGGTGGTGGCGTCTTCGCGCGAGGTCGGCCTCTCCATCGTCAGCGCGCCGCTGACGCTGCTGCGCGAGCCGGCCAGCGCAGCGCCGGCGGGAACCGACGCGGCGCGCACCTCGCGCAGCGCCCATGCCCCGAGGCCGGTGCCGGCCGCGGCAACGCCGACGCGGCGCAGCCAGTCACGCCGGTTCTCGTAGGCGCCTCGAGGCGTGATTTCGGAGGGTCTGGGGTGGGCGAAGCCGCGATCGCGATGAAAGTTCATGAATCCTCCGCGGGCCGGCGGGCGAGCCATCGTACGCCCGCTGCGGCCACGGCGTGCGCAGACCTGCGGCAAGGCCCGGCCAGGCGGCTGGCCGAAAAGGCCGAAGGCCGGTGCGCGACCGGCCTTCGTGCGGGGTCGATGCCCGCGGCGCGGTCAGCGCAGGCCGGCCAGATAGTCCGCCAAGGCCTTGATCTCCTTGTCGTTCATCTTGCCCGCGATGGCCGTCATCTCGGCGTTGTTGGCGCGCTCGCCGCTGCGGAAGGTCACGAGCTGCGCCTCGGTGTACTCGGCGTGCTGGCCCGAGAGGCGCGGATACTGCGACGGAATTCCGGCGCCGTTGGGGCTGTGACAGCCGGCGCAGGCGGGGATGTGGCGATCGGCGACGCCGCCGCGGTAGATCTTCTCGCCCAGCGCGAGCGTGTCCTTGTTCTTCGACGCGCCGAGGACGGGCTTCTTCTCGCCGTAGAAGGCCGCAAGACCCTTCATGTCGTCGTCCGACAGCGGTGCGACCATGCCTTGCATGATCGCGTTGATGCGCTTGCCGGCCTTGAACTCCCGCAGCTGCTTGAGCAGGTACTCGGGATGCTGGCCTTGCAGGATCGGGTTGTCCGCGAGGCCGCGCGTGCCGTCGGCGGCATGGCAGGCCTGGCAGGTCGCCGAGAGCTCGGCGATCCTGGCCGCATCGATCGGGGCCGGAGCCTGGGCTTCGGCGGCGGTCGCCGTCGAAGCGAGGCTGGCGGCAAGCGTGAGGGATGCGATCAGGTGCAGCAGCTTCATTCGGGCCTCGATCGGTGTCAGGCGATGTCCAAACCGCGGAATTTTACAATGGACCATGACGAGCTCCTCGAAGCCCCACGCCGCCCCGGATTCCCCCGGTGCGCGCGCTGCGCTCGCCTGGCTGCACAGCGCGCGCTTCCTGGTCACCGCCAGCCGCTTGCACGAGCTGCCGGCGACCGAGCTGCCCGAGATCGCCTTCGTCGGCCGCAGCAATGCCGGCAAGTCGACCGCGATCAACACGCTCGCGCAGCACAAGCGCCTGGCCTTCGCCTCGCGCACGCCCGGGCGCACGCAGCATATCAACCTCTTCGAGCTGGGCCCGAAGGACGCCGCCGACGCCTTGCTCGCCGATCTGCCCGGCTACGGCTACGCCGCCGTCGAGCGTGCGGCCAAGCTGCGCTGGCAGGAGGTCATGGCCGACTACCTGCGCACGCGGCGCAACCTGCACGGGGTGGTGCAGATGATCGACTCGCGCCTGGGCTTCACCGACCTCGACCGCCAGCTGCTCGCGCTGATCGCACCGCGCGTGGCCAGCGGCGAGGTGCGCCTGCTGGTGCTGCTGACCAAGGCCGACAAACTCAACCGTCGCGAGGCCGACGCCGCGCTGCGGGCGGCGCAGGCCGTGCTTGGTGAATTGGCCGGCGAGCACAGCGACATCGGGCTGACGCTGTTCTCGGCGCTCTCGCGCCACGGCGTGGCCGATGCCGCGCTCGCGCTGCGCGAGTGGGTGGCAGGCATGCCGCCGGCGCCGGAGGCGCACGCGGACACGCCGCACTGAGAGGCCGGCAGCGCCAAATCCTCCGGCTTCGGGCCCGAAACCTCGCCCGCAGCGGCGGCCCCGGCGCGCCCGCGGCCCGCAGAATCCTCCTTGGTCCGCGCCCGTGCCCGCGCGCGCAACTGCTCTTCGAGGAACTTGCCGTGAAGACCCGATCCTCCCCGCCGCCCCCACCGCCTGCCCGCTCGCGGCGTTCGTCGTCCGGCGGCACCGGCCTGCGCCGTGCGGCGATCAGGCTCGGCGGCAGCGTGCTCGCGGCGGCGGCGGTCGGCAGCGCGATGGCGCAGGCCGATCCCAGGATCAGCGCCGACCAGTATTTCGACGACGCGCGCACGCTCTACGAGCGCAGCGACTTCGCCGGCGCCATCGTGCAGGCGAAGAACGCGCTGCAGAAGGACCGCCGGCTGCTCGCGGCTCAGCTGCTGCTGGGCAAGTCGCTGCTGGCCACGGGCCAGTACCGAAGCGCGCAGGCGACGCTCGAGGAGGCGCTGGCGATGGGCGTCAGCAAGGCCGAGCTTGCCCCTTATCTGGGTCAGATCTACCTGCTGCTGGGCGAACCGGCCAAGCTCCTCGACACCTTCGTGGTGGCCGGCGTCCCGGATGCGCTGCAGGCCGGACTGCAGACGATGCGCGGTTCCGCCTACGCCATGACGGGCAATTCGAGCGCGGCGCAGGCGGCGTTTGCCGAAGCGCGCCGGCTGGACCCGAAGTCGGCCGACCCGCTCGTGGCCGAGGTACCGGTGCTGCTGCGGATGGGTGAGATCGAGAAGGCGCGCGCTCTGGCGCGCCGGGCGGCCGAGCTGGCGCCGGGCAACGCGGCCGCGTGGCAGCAGCTGGGCACCGTACAACAGGCTGCGGGCGAGCTGCAGCCGGCGCTGGCCTCGTTCGACAAGGCAGTCGCGCTCAACCCCAGACTGGTCGACGCCCTGATCGGACGCGCCGCGGTGCTGATGGGTCTGCACCGGAACGACGAGGCGGCCAAGCTGCTGGCCGAAATGGCGGCCGCGAAGGTGATCGAGCCGCGCGCCTCGTTCATGCGCGCGACCCTTGCCGCCGCCGCCGGCGACGAGAAGACCGCCAAGGCCGAGTATGCCGAGGCGGCCAACCGCGTCGATGCGCTGCCGCCGGGACTTCGCACGGCCAGCGACGCCGTGCTGCTGACCGGCGCGCTCGCGCACCGGGCGCTCGGAAACGGCGAGCGCACGCGCGAGTACGTCGACGTGCTGCTGACGCGCAATCCGCGCCACTTGCAGGGCCAGCTGCTCCTGGCGCAGCTGCTGCTGGACGGGCGCGAGCTCGGCCGTGCCACGACGCTGCTCGACAACCTCGCGCGCATCGCGCCCAAGGACCCGCAGGTGCTGTACCTGACGGGCTCGGCTCAGCTGGCGAGAAGGCAGTACGCGCGCGCGGCCGAGTCCTTCGAGCGTGCGCTGGCTGCCGGCGGCGGCAACGCAGGCAAGGGCGCAAGCCTGGACGCGCGGCGCGAACTCGCCTTCGCGCAGTTCGGCCTCGGCCGTGAGCGCGAGGCGCTCGGCAACCTCGAGGCCGTGGTCGCCAAGCGCCCCGGCGACCCGCGCGCGGCGACCGAACTCGCGATCTACCACGCGCGCCGCGGCGAGGGCGCCAAGGCGGTGAAGATCGCCGAGGACCTGGTCAAGGCCAGCGGCGGCGACCTGGCGATGCTGAACTTCCTCGGCAACATCAAGGGGAGGCTGGGCGACAACGCCGGCATGCGCGCGGTCTACGAACAGGTGCTGGCGCAGGATTCGAAGCATCGGCAGACCATCATCAACCTCTCGATGCTCGACGTCGACGAAGGCCGCATCGACGCCGCGCGCGCGCGCCTCGCGAACTGGGTGAAGGACCAGCCCAAGGACACCGAAGCCTGGTTCCAGCTCGGTGCGCTCGAGCAGCGCGCGGGGCGGCCGCAGACCGCGCTCGAGCACTGGACCAAGGCCGACGGCATGCAGAACCGCGACCCGCGTCCCGGCCTGGCGCGGGTGAACCTGCTGCTGCAGCAGGGCCGCACACCCGAGGGCCTGGCCGCAGCGAAGTCGCTCGCCGCCACCTACCCCGAGGCGGTGCCGGTGCTGATGGCGCTGGCGCAGGCGCAGCTGGCCGCGCGCGACGCCGCGATGGCGGTGCAGGCGCTGCAGGAGGCGTCCAAGTACGCCGGCGCCGACGCCGCGGCGCAACTCCAGGTGGCGCGCATGCTGCTGGCCGCGGGCAACGCGGCCGCGGCGCGCCATGTGCTGGGCAAGGCCGAGCAGACGGCGCCGGACGACATCGCCGTGATGACGCTGCAGGTCGAGATCGCCGCGCGCGAGCGCGACGCTGCGGCGGTGGATGCGGCGCTGAAGCGGCTGCAGGCGCGCCATCCCGGCGCCGTGCCGACCCTGCTGACGAGCGGGCACGTGGCGCTCTCGCGCGGCCAGACGGCCGCGGCGATCGCCCAGTACAAGGCCGCGTACGCGCGCGAGGCCTCGCCGCCGATCGCGCTCCTGTTGGCACAGGCCTACCTCACCGACAAGCAGCCCGCTCAGGCGATCGCGGTGCTCGAGCAGGCGCGCAAGGCGGCGCCGGACGATGCCGTCACGCTGCAGGCGCTGGCTCAGTCGTACGCCGGCAGCGGTCGTCATGCGCAGGCGCGCGACGTCTACGCGGCGCTGGTGGCCTTGCGCCCGACGGACGCGCAGGCGCTGGGGGCCTATTCGGCGGCACTGCTGCGCAGCGGCGACCCGCAGGCGCTCGCCGTGGCCGAGCAGGCGATGAAGCTGCAACCCGAGAACGCGCAGCTGGCGGGCAACTACGGCTGGATGCTGGTGCAGAAGGGTGACCTCGAGAACGGCGTGCGCGTGCTGCGCGACGCCCGGCTGCGCGCCCCCGCCGACGGCGGCCTGCGCTGGGCGCTGGCCTCGGCGCTGGCAAAGGCCGGCCGCAAGGCCGAGGCCCGCGACGAGCTGCGCGCGGCGCTGGCGGCGACGCCGCCGCCACCGCCGGGGCCCGAACTCGACGCGCTCAAGGCCGAGCTGGGCTTGTGAAGGCTCGCATCAAGTGTCGGTGAATTTGACACTTGATGTGGGACGATGCCCGGACTGGAATTCACGATCGTTGCAAAACAATGGCTTACCGTTCTGGCATCGATGTTGCTTTGTCTTCGATGAGGGTGTTGAAGTGGTCGCCGGTTCCGCGTGTTGCGCGAGGCGGGTGGGCGGGATCCCGCGAATGCGGGTTCTCTGTCGATGCGGTGATCGCTATGCTGAATGGGTCAGCCTCGAGGTTTTCGCGCCCTTGGGGTTTTCAGGAACTCGAATCATGAAGATCAAAGTCCTCCGTCTCCCCACACTGTCGCTGGGCCTTGCGCTGGCATTGGGTTTGTCCGCCATCGATGCCTCCGCCGTCTCGCTGTCGAGCCCGTCGGTGTATCTGGGCAGTAACATGTCCATCAACAATCTCAATGGCGGTTCAGCGACGTCGTCGGCGTGGTCTGGCGCTGTGGAGACGAACGACGGAACGAGCACCTTCTGGGCCTATTGCATCGACCCGAAGACCACGGCTCAGTTCGGGGTCAATGCCTATACGATGGCATCGCTCAACAGCTTCCTGAACGATCCATTGCCGCCGCCGAGCGGGCCAACCGGCTACTACCAGCAGATGGTGCCGAACTACAACGGCCTGTCGTACGGCTATCAGAATCCCGCGACGGTCGAGAGCAAACTGACCACGCTGTTCGCGCATGCTTACAGCGACAGCCTGACGTCGTCAGTCAAGGCGGCAGCCTTTGGCTACGCGATCTGGGAAATCATGGGCGAGTCCGCCTACTCGCGGACGGGCGGAGCCCTGCGAGGCGCTAACGGGCCTGGTGGTCTCACGACGCAGATCGACGCCTATCTCACGGCCCTGAACAGCAATAGCTGGTCGAGCGTCAACGGCGCCGACCTCAGCGCGATCAAGACCTACCAGTACACGGTGTATTTCGATCCCAACCCGCATGCGACACAGAACTTCATCCGCGTCGAAGAGATGCCCGGCGGCGATGTGCCGGAGCCGGCTTCGCTCGCGCTGATCGGTGTTGCGCTGGCGGGTGCGGGGTGGGCGCGCCGGCGCGCGGCGGTTCGGGCCTGAGTTGAGCTGAGCGGTCGCGAGGCCAGATCCTGCCACGAAGCGGCGCCTTTGGGCGCCGCTTCCTTTTCAGCCGCCGCGGTCGCCGTCGCGGCGCAGGACGCGCTCGGTGGCTTCGCGGATGAGCGAGCGCGGGGCGAGGGCGGTGAGCAATTGCGCTTCGAGCATGCGCTCGAGCGCACCGCGGCGAATGGCCCAGGTGCTGGCCGAGGCGCCGTCGGCGAAGAGCCAGTACTCGCGGTGGTGGCCGTACCACAGGAGCTGGGCGTTGACCCAGGCGCCCTGCATGAACATGTGCACCCAGTCGCCGCTGCGCAGGCCGGTCAGCCAGCGCGCGCCGTCGGCCGGGTGGTCCTTGCCCGGCCCCGCGAGCGACAGGTCGTCGAGCAGGTCCGCGGGCACGGTATCGAGCTGGCCGATGTCCAGCGCGCCCGGGCTGGTGGGCGGCGGGCCGCCCGCGACCACCTGGTCCTCGAGCGCCTGCAGGCTGTGCAGTTCGGCGTCGACGGCGCCGCGGCGCATCTCGAAGCGGCTGCGCTCGAAGGCGAACAGGCGCTCGCGCGCCCAGCGGAAGGGGTCGGCGTCGCGCGGCGACTCGCTCGTCAGCGCATCCAGCAGCCCATGGGCGAAGCGCAGCATCTGCGCGCGCTCGGCATCGGGGGGCGACGCGTGCAATTCGCCCTGCAGTGCAAGCCGGTCGACGAAGAGCCACAGCGGATGCGTGGGGTTGTCGGGCAGGCCAGGGTCGCGCGAGGCCAGGCGCAGCGCCGTTGGCTGCAGCCGCGCGAGCAATTGCTGCAGGTCGGCGTCCAGCCGGCGGTCGCCGAGCAGCGTGTCGAAGAGCCGGCCGACGAGTTCGACGCGCGCGCGCTCGGGTGCGGCGCTGCGGCCTTCGCCCGCTTGCCCAGGCGCGCGCGGGGCCTGCTGCTGCGTGCTTGCGGACCCGGGGTGCCGCAAGGGCATCGCCGTCGTGGTCGCCTCCACGGCTGCCGTTGCCGTGGCACGCATGGCCGGCGGCGGCAGCGTCACCGGGGAATCGATGCGGTTGGCCCGCGGATCGAAGAAGGAATCCTGTTGCCGGCGCCCGCTCTGGCTGCCGAAGATGATCACCGTGCGGTAGGTGGCGGGTTCGACACCCTGGGCCTCCAGGCGCGCGCAGGCACCGGCATAGGCCTTGCGCATCAGCTGCGCCAGCGGCTGGCCGGCGTGGCGCATGAAGGCCAGCTGGAAGGCCTTCGCCAGTGGCAGCGCCTGCGCCGCCTGCCACAGCACCTGGCCCATCACTTCCGGGCGCAGCGGGTTGTAGTCGCGCGCCACGTCCATGTCGCCGACGAGTGCCGAGGTGAAGCTCATCACCTCGCGCAACTCGTGCTCGGCCACGCTCCTGACGGCCTCGATCGCGCGCGAGATCTCGACGTCGACCTCGACTTGCGCCTCGTCGACGAGCGAAAGACCGCCCGGCCCCGAGGGCAGCGTCGGGCGGTGCGGTGCCGCCTGGGCCAGCTCGCGCCGCGTCTGCTCGCGCAGCGCGCGCACGAACTCGCGCACGACGAGCTGACGGTGGTCGTTCAGCGCGCGCAGCACGTCGGCGGTGAGCTGGCGTTCGTGCAGGCTGCCCCCCGCACTCTCGCGCTTGATCGCCAGCAGGGTCTCCTCGACCAACTGGTCGGCGAGCATGGGGGCGCGCAGCAGTTCGTCGTCGACGAAGCGCTGCAGGGCGGGTTGTGTGCTCAAGGTGCTGCGAAGGAGTGCGGCAAGGGCTCGATTTTCCGGCGCGACACCGCATCCGCAAGGGCGGAAGTCCAATGGAAAAGGCCCGCGTCTTGCGAGGACGCAGGCCTTTCGCTGGCGTGGGCTGCGGCCGCGCGTGCCGCCGCTGCCCGCGTGAGCCGGGACTTACATGTCCATGCCCATGCCGCCCATGCCGCCCATGCCGCCGCCGGGCATGGCCGGGGTTTCTTCCTTGGGCGCCTCGGCGACCATGCACTCGGTGGTGAGCATCAGGCCGGCGACCGAGGCGGCGTTCTGCAGGGCGGTGCGCGTGACCTTGGTCGGATCCAGGATGCCCATCTCGATCATGTCGCCATAGGTGTCGTTGGCGGCGTTGTAGCCGAAGTTGCCCTTGCCATCGATGACCTTGTTGATGACCACGCTGGGCTCGCCGCCGGCGTTGGCGACGATCTCGCGCAGCGGCTGCTCGATGGCGCGCATGACGATCTTGATGCCGGCGTTCTGGTCGTCGTTGTCGCCCTCGAGGTTGCCGATGGCCGCGCGCGCGCGCAGGTAGGCCACGCCGCCGCCGGCGACGATGCCTTCCTCGACCGCGGCACGGGTGGCGTGCAGCGCGTCCTCGACGCGGGCCTTCTTCTCCTTCATCTCGACCTCGGTGGCGGCGCCGACCTTGATCACCGCCACGCCGCCGGCGAGCTTGGCCACGCGCTCCTGCAGCTTCTCGCGGTCGTAGTCGCTGGTCGCTTCCTCGATCTGGATGCGGATCTGCTTCACGCGCGCCTCGATGTCGGCGGCCTTGCCGGCGCCGTCGATGAGGGTGGTGTTCTCCTTGGCGACTTCGACGCGCTTGGCCTGGCCGAGGTCGGCGAGCGTGATCTTCTCGAGCGTGAGGCCGACTTCCTCGGCGATCACCTTGCCGCCGGTGAGGATGGCGATGTCCTCGAGCATGGCCTTGCGGCGGTCACCGAAGCCAGGCGCCTTCACCGCCACGACCTTGAGGATGCCGCGGATGGTGTTGACGACCAGTGTCGCCAGCGCCTCGCCCTCGACCTCCTCGGCGACGATCAGCAGCGGACGGCCGCTCTTGGCCACCGCCTCCAGCGCCGGCAGCAGCTCGCGGATGTTGCTGATCTTCTTGTCGTGCAGCAGCACGTAGGGGTTGTCGAGGACCGCGACCTGCTTGTCGGGGTTGTTGATGAAGTAGGGCGAGAGGTAGCCGCGGTCGAACTGCATGCCCTCGACGACGTCGAGCTCGTTGTTCAGGCTCTTGCCGTCCTCGACGGTGATGACGCCTTCCTTGCCGACCTTGTCCATGGCGTCGGCGATGATCTTGCCGATCGACTCGTCGCTGTTGGCCGAGATCGAGCCGACCTGGCCGATCTCCTTGCTCGTGGTCGTCGGCTTGCTGGCCTTCTTCAGCTCGTCGACCAGCGCGGTGACGGCCTTGTCGATGCCGCGCTTCAAGTCCATGGGGTTCATGCCCGCGGCGACGAACTTCATGCCCTCGCGCACGATGGACTGCGCCAGCACGGTGGCGGTGGTGGTGCCGTCACCGGCGTTGTCGCTGGTCTTGGAAGCGACTTCCTTGACCATCTGCGCGCCCATGTTCTGCAGCTTGTCCTTGAGCTCGACTTCCTTGGCCACCGAGACACCGTCCTTGGTGACGGTGGGGGCGCCGAAGGAGCGCTCGAGCACCACGTTGCGGCCCTTGGGGCCGAGTGTGACCTTGACCGCGTTGGCCAGGATGTTCACGCCCTCGACCATGCGGGCGCGGGCGTCGGAACCGAAGACGACGTCTTTGGCAGCCATGTTGTATCTCTCCGAATTCAATGTTGGGGTTCAGCGAGGAGCCGAGCCCGATCCGGGTCGCCCGGTCGGGCGAGAGCACCTTCGGGGGGTGGCGGGCATCGCGGCAGCGCCGCGATGCGCAGCCTGGGGGTCTCGTTTACTTCTCGACGACGGCGAAGAGGTCTTCCTCGCGCATGACCAGCAACTCGTCGCCGTCGACCTTCACGGTCTGGCCGCTGTACTTGCCGAACAGCACGCGATCGCCGACCTTGATGTTCAGGGCGACGAAATCGCCCTTGTCGTTGCGCTTGCCGGGGCCGACGGCCAGCACTTCGCCCTGATCGGGCTTCTCGGCCGCGTTGTCGGGGATCACGATGCCCGAGGCGGTCTTGGTTTCGTTCTCGAGGCGCTTGACGATCACGCGATCGTGCAACGGACGAAGCTTCATCAACATCTCCTGTGGGTTCAACTCAGGCGGGGCGGCGCAAAGAAGTGGGCGCCTATTAACTCTCTTGCGACCGTTCCATCGACCGGCGGTGGAAGGTCAGTTAGCACTCAAGCCTTGTGAGTGCTAGCAGCGAGATTATAGGGTTCGACCGGCGCACTTCAAGGGGTTCGGCAAATGGGCGTCGGTGATCCGGCTCGCCGCTCGGGTAGCATCGCGCGCCCCTGTTGCAACCCTGGCCGCCGGCCCTGGAAGCCTCCCGTGATGCCCACCCCGAGCTTTCCCCGCCGCAGCGCCGGCACCTTGCTTTCCATCCTCGCCGCTGCGCTCGCGCTGAGCAGCTTCTCCCCCAAGCTGGCGGCGCAGCCGGCGGCCGCGGCGTCGGCGGCCTCCGCCCCGAGCTTTGCCGTGCGGGCCGAGGTCGGCGCTGCGCTCAACAAGGCGATCGAGCTCTTTCGTGCGGGCAAGGCCGCCGAAGCGCGCGACACGCTCGAGCAGGCGCAGGCGACGCTGAAGGATCTGCAACCGGCCGAGGCCACGGTGCTGCATCGCATTCGCGGCCTCGTCGAGATGCAGCTCGAGCAGTACGCTGCGGCGCTGCAGTCCTTGCAGGCGGCCTTGGCGTCGGGCGCCCAGAGTGCGCAGGACGCCCTGCAGTGCCGGGAGATGCTTGCGCGTGCGCACTTCAACCTCAAGGCCTATGCCGACGCGGCCAAGGCGGCGCGCGAGGCCCAGGCCGCGGGCAGCAAGGCGCCTGCGGTGCAGGCGGTGCTGGTGCGTGCGACCTACCTGCAGGACGACTTCAAGGGCAGCGCCGAACTGCTCGAGGCGCAGCGCCAGCGGGACGGCAAGCTGGCGCTGGACGACCTGCGGCTGCTGGCGTCCGCGTACGGGCACTCGAAGGATGACGCCAACTATGTTCGCCTGGCCGAGGAGTTGCTGCGCGAGCATGGACGCCAGGAGTACTGGCCCGACCTGTTGTCGCGCGTACAGCGGCAGCCCGGCTGGCAGGCGCGCTGGGACATCGACGTCTATCGCCTGCGCCTGCAGCGCGGCATGATGGAGGAGGCCGACGACTACCTCGTGCTGGCCGAACTGGCGCACAAGGCCGGCTTGCCGGAGGAGGCCAGGCAGGTGCTCGACACCGGCTTCGCCAAGGGCGTGCTCGGCAAGGGCCAGGGGGCGGCGGAGCAGGAACGCCTGCGCGCCACCGTCACGCGCCAGGCGCAGGAGGATCGTGCGAGCCTCGAAGCGGCGGCGGCGCGGCCCGCGGCACTCGGCAATGCGCGCGCGGCGGCGAACACCTTCAACACCGGCGCCGCGCTGGTCTCGATCGGCCAGACGTCCCCGGGGCTGGCCTTGATGCAGGCCGCACTCGGCGCCGCGCTGCCCGATGCGGAGCAGGCGCGGCTGCAGTACGGGCAGGCGCTGGCGCGTGCGGGCCGTGGCGACGAAGCGGCAGCGTCCTTCCGGCAAGTCGCCGGGCACCCGCAGCTCGGCCTGCTGGCGCGGCTGTGGGCGCTGGCCGTGGTGGCGCCCGGCGCGCGCTGAATCCGCGCGCGGAAAAGCATCCATGCGCAAGGCCGGCGAAGCGTCCGCCGCGAACACCCTGCGCGCCGCGGCGCTCGTCATCGCCGCGGGCGTGGTCGCGGCGCTGCACCTGGGCAAGCTGCCGCCGGCGATTCCGGCGCTGCAGCAGGCGCTGGGCGTGACTTTGGTGCAGGCGGGCTTCCTGCTGTCGCTGGTGCAGCTTGCCGGCATGAGCCTGGGTCTGGTCTTCGGCGTGCTGGCCGACGGACTGGGCTACCGGCGCAGCATGCTCGGCGGCCTGGCCTTGCTCACGCTGGCCAGCGCCTTCGGCGGCGGCGTCGCGGACGTGACGCCGCTGATGCTGCTGCGTGCGCTCGAAGGCTTCGGCTTTCTGCTCGTCGTGCTGCCGGCGCCGGGCCTGCTGCGTCTGCTGGTGAGCCCTGCTCAGCTGGGGCGCACGATGGGCACCTGGGGCGCCTACATGCCGCTGGGCGTGGCGATGGCACTGCTGCTGGGGCCGCTGGTGATCGAAGCGCTGGGCTGGCGCGCCTGGTGGTGGTGGCTGGCGCTGCTCTCGGGGGTGATGGCGCTGGCGCTCTGGCGCTTCGTCCCCGACCCGGGCAGGGGTTCCGGCCCCCGGCCGGCGACGCTGCTGCCCTGGAGCCAGCGCCTGCGCCATACGCTGCGCGCGCCCGGTCCCTGGCTGCTCGCGCTGAGCTTCGCCTGCTACTCGGGGCAATGGCTCGCGGTCATCGGATTCCTGCCGACGATCTACCGCGACGCGGGCATGGCGCCCGCGCTCGGAGGCGTGCTGACGGCGCTGGTGGCGGGGGTGAACATGGGCGGCAACATCGGCTCGGGCTGGCTGCTGCACCACGGCTGGACGCCGCCGCGCCTGTTGGCGCTCGGGTTCACGGTCGCCGGACTGGGGACCGTGGTCGCCTTCGCCGCGCTCGGGCAGCCAGCGTGGCTGCGTTACCTCGGCGTGTTGTCGTTCTCGCTCGTCGGCGGACTCATTCCAGGGACGCTGTTCGCGCTCGTGGTGCACGCCGCGCCGGGCGAGCACACCTTGTCGTCGACGGTCGGCTGGATGCAGCAGTGGTCGTCGATCGGCCAGTTCAGCGGCCCGCCGCTGGTGGCCTGGCTGGCCAACGCCGTCGGCGGCTGGCAGTTCACCTGGCTGGCCACCGGGGCCGGCTCGCTGCTGGGGCTCTGGCTGGTGACGCGCATCGCACGCCACCTGGCCGCGCGCGCGGCCGTGCGCTCAGCCGGGTGAACCGTCCGTGCCGGGCAGACGCGTCGGGGCGCTGCCCCTCTCGACCGCACCGGTGGCACCGGGAACGGTCGGCGCGAACTCGGGCATGGCGGCGTCGGGCCGCGCCGGCGACAGCGCCGCCAGCGCGAGCGCCGTGCTCACCAGCGCGACGAGGAGGAAGAGGACGCGAAGAACGGGCGGGCGGTCGCGGCGATCGGCCATGGGGAGTCGGTGTGGGCGTGGCGCGTGAAGAGCGTGAAGAGGGCGGCGGAAACGGGACTCGTTCGGGCGCGCATTGTTCCAGTGTCGGCGCGACTTGACAGCACCCGAAGATGAAACATCGGTCAGACTTTCCCTCCAGCGTCGTTCCCGTGCCACGTCTCGAATTGCGCCCCGGCCTCATGTTGCCCCCATCTTCCTGTTCCCGACGCCAGGCGCTGGCGACCCTCGCCGCCCTCGGCGGATCGCTGCTGCAGGCCTGCGCGCTGGCGCCGCCGTGGCGTGACGACATCGTCGATGCCGCCAGCGGCCAGGCGCTCACGCGCGCAGGACTGCTGGCACAGGCGCGTGCGGCCGACTGGGTGCTGCTGGGCGAGCAGCACGACAACGTCCACCACCACGCGCGCCGAGGCGAATTCATCGCCGCGCTGGGCACCGGGGCGGTGGTCGTGAGCGAGCATCTCGAGCGCGGGCGCCGCGTCGAAGCGGGCAGCGATCTGCTGGCGCGCCTGCAGGCTGCGGGCTTCGACGCGCGCAACTGGCGCTGGCCGCTGCACCGGCCGCTTTACGAAGCCATCCTCGACGCCGGGCTGCCGGTTCGGGGCGGCAACCCACCGACGGCGATGGCGCGGCAGGTGGCGCGCGACGGACTTGCCGCGGCGGCACCCGAACTGCGCGCGCTGATCGACGCCGCGCCGCTGACCGCCGCTGCCGCGGCGACGCTGGATCGTGCGCTCGAAGAGAGCCATTGCGGCCACCTCGCTGCGGCGCGCGTGCCGGCGATGCGGGCGGCGCAGCGCTTGCGTGACGCCGCGCTCGCCCTGGCGCTGCAGGGTGCGGGTGGGCGCCCGGGGGTGCTGGTGGCGGGAAACGGGCATGTGCGGCTGGACTACGGTGTGCCGGTGCTGCTGCGACACCTGCAACCCGCCGCGCGCGTGCTCGTCGTGGTCTTCGGGGAGCCGGGCTGGCGCGCCGATGCCGGCATCTGCACGCATCTGTGGCGCACGCCCGGCGTCGAGCGCGGCGATCCTTGCGCCGACTTCGGGCGTGCTCGCCCGGCGTCGCAGGCGGCGGGCCGCTGAGCCGGGCGATCGCGCCGCGCGGCTACGCGTGATAGAAGGCGTAGGCGACGAGGATGGCTCCGACCAGTCCCACGGCGTCGGCGAAGAGCCCGCAGGCCAGCGCGTAGCGCGTCTTCTTGATGTTCACGCTGCCGAAGTAGACCGCGAGCACGTAGAAGGTGGTCTCGGTCGAGCCCTGGATGATCGCCGCGAGGCGCCCCTGGAAGCTCTCGACGCCGTAGGTCTTCATGACGTCGATCATGAGTCCGCGCGCGCCGCTGCCCGAGAGCGTCTTCATGAGCCCTACCGGCAGCGCCGGCACGAAATCCGCGTTCAGGCCCAGCGCCGCCACACCCCAGGCGATGGCGCCGATGAGCACGTCCATGCAGCCGGTGCTGCGAAAGACCGAGATCGCGGCGAGGATGGCGATCAGGTAGGGGATGATCGTCACGGCGACGTCGAAGCCCTCCTTGGCGCCGTCGACGAAGGCCTCGTAGACGTTGAGACGCTTCCAGGCGCCCGCGGCCACGAAGAGCACGATGATGCCGAAGATGACGAGGCTGCCGAGCAGCCCGACGGCATCGGCCATCGCCTGCGGGGGAAGGCCGCGCAGCCCGAGGACGAGCAGCGCCATGAGCGCCGCGAAGCCGCCGAACAGCAGCAGGAAAGGCGCCTGCAGCAGCCGGATGCGCTGCATCCAGGCCACCGCCGCGAGCCCGGCGGAAAAGCTGATGAAGGTGCCGATCAGCGTCGGCAGGAAGATGTCGGCGGCGTTGAAGCCGCTGGTGAGTCCCTGCTCGATCGCCACCGCCTGGCGCATCGCGATGACCGAGGTCGGGATGAGCGTGATGCCCGCGGTGTTGAGCACCAGGAACATGATCATCGGGTTGCTGGCGATCTCCTTGTGCGGATTGATCTCCTGCAGTTCGCGCATCGCCTTCAGGCCCAGCGGCGTGGCGGCGTTGTCCAGCCCCAGCATGTTGGCGCTGAAGTTCATCACGATGCTGCCGCCGGCGGCGTGGCCTCGAGGGATGTCGGGGAACAGGCGCTGGAACAGCGGCGCCATCGCGCGCGCGAAGAGCCCGATCACGCCCGCCTGCTCGCCGATGCGCATGATCCCGAGCCACAGGCTCATGATGCCCACGAGCCCGAGGCTGATGTCGAAGCCGGTGCGCGCGGTGTCGAAGAGCGCCGTCAGCACGCGCGAGAAGATGTCGAGCTCGCCCTGCGCCAGGCGCACGAGCGCGACCGCGAAGCCCACCAGAATGAAACCGACCCAGACCCAGTTCAGGACCATCGGGCGAACAGGCCCAGAGGCTGCTTGGTGAAGGCGATGGTGACGATGTGCGCGAAGACGAGGATGCCGGCGATGCCGGCGACCATGCGCCGCCGCGGCGGCTGCGTCGGGCGCAGCGCCACCACGCCCAGGCCGATGTAGACCAGCAGCAGCACGATCTTGGCCGTCATCCACGGCGCGTTCTCGGGCGTGAAGCCCGCGCCCCAAGCCATCGCCAGCGCCGAGAGCAGCAGCAGCGTGTCGACCACGTGCGGCAGGGACTTGGCGATGCGCCCCTGCGTCCAGTGCTGCATGGCCATCACGCCCAGCCAGCGCGCGACGAAGCCGAGGATCGAGAGGGTGGCGAAGGTGCGGTGGGCGTGGCGCAGGAGGACGTAGGTCTCGGGGCTCATCGTCGGTCGGTTCAGCCGAGGCTGCGCATCATCCCGAGCAGCCGGTCGAACGCGGCACCGAAGGGCGGATACAGCAGCTTCACGGCGCTGTAGGGGCTTTGATGGTAGACGCCCGTCTCCTTGCTGAAGGTTCGAAAGCCCCACTCGCCGTGGTAGGCGCCCATGCCGCTGGCGCCGACGCCGCCGAAGGGCAGCTCCTCCTGCCCGATGTGCATCAGCGTGTCGTTGACGGTGACGCCGCCGGCCAGCGTTCCGCGCAGCACGCGCTCGCGCTCGGCCTCGTCGTTGCCGAACCAGTACAGCGCCAGCGGCCGCTCGCCGGCATTCACGTGCGCGATCGCCTGCTCCACGCGCTCGTAGGTCACGACGGGGAGGATGGGGCCGAAGATCTCCTCGCGCATCACGCGCAGCGTGGCCGGCGCGTCGAGCACGAGGTGCAGCGGCAGCTTGCGCGCGGCGTCCGACGGCGGTTCGGCGTGCAGCGGCAGCACCTGCGCGCCGGCCGCGCGCGCCTCGTCCAGCATGTCCAGCAGGCGGCGGTAGTGGCGCTCGGTGGCGATACTCGTGTAGTCGGGGTTGGCCGCCACCGTCGGATACTGCGCGGCGTGCGCGCGCCGCATCGCCTTCACGAAGGCGTCGCGGCGGTTGCGCGGCAGCAGCACGTAGTCGGGCGCGATGCAGGTCTGGCCGCTGTTGAGCAGCTTGCCGAAGAGGATGCGGGGCACCGCGAGCGCGAGGTCGCAGTCCGCCGCGAGGATGGCCGGCGACTTGCCGCCGAGCTCGAGCGTCACCGGCGTCAGGTTCGCGGCCGCGGCCAGCGCCACCTCGCGGCCCACGGCGGTGGAGCCGGTGAAGAGCAGGTGATCGAAGGGCAGCGAGACGAAGGCGCGCCCGACGTCGGCGCCTCCGGTGACGACGGCCATCTCCCCGGGCGCGAAGTGCGTCGCCACCTGCTCGCGCAGGAGCTCGGAAAAGCGAGGGCCGATCTCCGAGGGCTTGATCATGACGCGGTTGCCCGCGGCGAGCGCGGCGACGGCCGGCGCCAAGGCCAGCATCCCGGGGTAGTTCCAGGGGCTGACGATGCCTACCACGCCCAGCGGCTGGCGCATGAGGCGGTTGTGGCCGGGGCGATGCACCAGACCGGTGGGCACGCGCCGCGTCTTCATCCACTGCGCCAGGTGCTTGCGCGCATGGCGCGCGGCGAGCTGCACCGGAACGATGTCGGCGAGCTGCGTCACCTGCTCGGGCCGGTGGCCGAAGTCCTCGCTGATCGCCGCGATCATCGCCGGCGCCATCTGCTCCAACATGGCCTCGAGCCGCCGCAGCCTTTCGATGCGCACCGCGCGCGAGGGGTCGCGTTCGGATTCGTAGCCCGCACGCAGGCGCTCGAACGCGGCACGCAGCGCGCCGGCGGGCGCTGGCGTCGGCGCATCCTCCTGGACGGGCGCGCTCTCGGCGGTGGACGGGATCTCGCGCGCGGGCGCTTCGGATTCGAATTTCGGCAGGGCGCTCATCGGCATGAGGGCCGCAACGGGGCGGCTGGGGCAGGTCGAGCGCATCATAGGTCAGCCCCGACCCGGCCCGGCCGCGCGCACAATGGCTTTGGTGAGGGCACTCCATTCTCGATGTCCTCCCATCCGGGAGCTCCAGCATGCCATCCGGTCGCATCCTCGTCGCCCAGGGCGGCGGACCCACCGCCGTCATCAACCAGTCGCTCGTCGGCGTCGTGCTCGAGGCGCGGCGCTTTCGCGAGGTCACGCGCGTCTACGGGGCCCGCCACGGCGTGCGCGGCGTCGTCGACGAGGACTTCGTCGACCTCACGCAGGAGACCAGCCACAACCTCGAGCTCGTCGCCGGCACCCCGGCCGCAGCCCTGGGCAGCACGCGCGACAAGCCCGACCTGGCCTACTGCCGCGCCATGTTCGAGGTGTTGCGCGCGCACGAGATCGAGCACTTCTTCAACATCGGCGGCAACGATTCGGCCGACGTCACGCGCATCGTCGCCGAGGAGGCGCTCGCCGCGGGCTACCCGCTGCGCTGCATCCACATCCCGAAGACCATCGACAACGACCTCGTCGAGAACGACCACACGCCGGGCTTCCCGAGCGCGGCGCGCTTCGTCGCCCAGGCCTTCGCCGGTGCCAACCTCGACAACGCGGCGCTTCCAGGCGTCTACATCGGCGTCGTCATGGGGCGCCACGCGGGATTCCTCACCGCGGCGAGTTCGCTGGGCAAGAAGTTCCCCGACGACGGTCCGCACCTCATCTACCTGCCCGAGCGGCCGTTCGAGATCGAGCGCTTCCTCGCCGATGTGCGCGCCATCCACGAGCGTCTCGGGCGCTGCGTCATCGCCGTCAGCGAGGGGGTGCGGGACGCCACGGGAGCGCTGGTCGCCGAGCCGATGTCGCGCGATCACGAGCGCGACGCGCACGGCAATCCGCAGCTCTCGGGCAACGGCGCGCTCGCCGACCTGCTGTGTCATTGGGTGCGCGAGCGCCTGCGCATCAAGCGCGTGCGCGCCGACACATTCGGCTACCTGCAGCGCAGCTTCGTCGGCTGCGTCAGCGACGTCGACCAGCGCGAGGCGCGCGAGGTCGGCGAGAAGGCCGTGCAGTTCGCGTTCTGGGGCGACGCCGGCGGCTCGGTGACCATCAAGCGCACGGGCTTCTACTCGGCCGATTTCCAGCTCGTTCCGCTGCCCGTGGTGGCCGGCAGGACGCGGCTGATGGACGACGCTTTCATCGCCCCGTCGGGGACCGACGTGACCGATGCCTTCCGCCTCTATCTGCGTCCGCTGCTGGGCTCGGGTATGCCCGACGCCTACCGGCTGCGCGGCGTGAAGGTGGCGCGCCGGCTGAAGGGGAGCTGATGGAGCGCCGATGGGGCGTTCTCGCCCTGTGCGAGAATTGTGCAGTGCAGCATGATTCCTGCGCGAGCGTGGGCCGGCAGCGCCGCAACGCCCTCCACGGCGTGCGCTCCTGGCCTATGCTCCTCTTCGACTGAGCCAGCACACCCGGGGCCGCCATCGTGGACCGCCACTTTCTCAACGCCCTCTTCGTCCCCCGCTCGATCGTCGTCTTCGCCGGCGATCCGGAGGCCGAGCACGCGCCCACGCCCATGGCCGCGACGCTTCGGCGCCACCTGCGCGAAGGCGGGTTTGCCGGGCCGGTGACCTGGCTCGACGTCGAGATGACGGGCACGCTCTCGGAGCTGGCGCACTCGCGTGCCGACCTGGCGCTGCTGGCGCTTCCGGCCGATCAGGCCGTCGCGGCGATGGAGATCGTCGGCCGCATCCGTTGCCGCGCGGCGCTGGTGTTGTGCACCGGCATGTCGGCCGCGCTGTGCAGCGAACTGCACCAGATTGCGCGGCACTACGGCATCCACCTGCTGGGGCCCAACAGCCTGGGCTTCCAGCGTCCGGAACTCGGCCTCAACGCCAGCGCCCTCGGGCCGCTGGCGGCGCCCGGTCAGCTCGGACTGGTGTCGCAATCGGGCGCGCTCACGGCGTCCATCCTCGATTGGGCGCGTACCAGCGGCGTGGGCTTCTCCACCGTCGTCTCGCTGGGGCCGAACTCCGCCGTCGAGCTGCCGCAGGTGCTGGACTACCTCGCGCACGATGCACAGACGCAGAGCATCCTCGTCTACATGGAGGGAATCCAGAGCGCGCGCCGCTTCATGAGCGCGCTGCGCGCGGCGGCCTACACCAAGCCGGTGGTGGTGATGAAGGCCGGCCGCCGCGCCGCCGGCAGCCGCGCGGCCTTGACGCACTCGGCGGCGATCGTCGGCAGCGACGACGTCTTCGACGCCGCGCTGCGCCGCGCCGGCGTCGTGCGCGTGCGCGTCTTCACGCAGCTCTTCTCGGCGGCGCAGTGCCTGGCCTCGCGCTTCCGACCCGTGGGCCCGCGGCTGGCCATCGTCAGCAACGGCGGCGGCCCCGGCGTCCTGGCCGCCGACTGGACGAACGAGGTCGGGCTCGACGTGGCTCAGCTCGGCGAGGCCGCGGCGCAGGCGCTGCGCCCGGTGCTGGGCGCCGGGGCCAGCTTCGACGGCATCATCGACCTCGGCGAGGAAGCCAGCGGCGAACAGTACCGCGCGACGCTGCGCGCCTGCCTGGACGATCGCGCGGTCGACGGCGTGCTGCTCATCCACAGCCCCAAGGCCGAAGGCGATCCGACCGCGGTGGCGCAGGCGGTGGCGGGCGCGTTCTCGCCGCGCGGCAAGCCGGTGCTGGCGTGCTGGATGGGCGAGGCGACGACGCGCGAGGGGCGCAGCGACCTCGCCGGGGCGGCGCTGCCGACCTTCCGCACGCCCGAAGCCGCGGTGGACGCCTTCCACAGCATCGCCAGCTTCCACCGCAACCAGCAGTTGCTGCAGCAGACGCCGCCGCCGCTGACGGAGCTCGCCGCACCCGATGCCGAGGGCGCGCGGCTTCTCATCGAAGGTGTGCTCGCGGAACGGCGCAAGGTGCTCACCGAGATGGAGAGCAAGGCACTGCTGGCGGCGTTTCACATTCCGGTGACGCGAACCATGCTCGCGCGCAGCGCCGGCGAGGCCATGCTCATCGCCAGCCAGCTGGGCTATCCGGTGGCGCTGAAGATCGATTCGCCCGACGTGAGCCACAAGTCCGACGTGCAGGGCGTGGTGCTCAACGTCGGCAGTGCGGCGCAGGTGCGCGATGCCTACAACGACATGTTGCAGGCCGTGGCCAAGGCGCAACCGGGCGCGCGCATCAACGGCATCACCATCCAGCCGATGGCCGGCTTCAAGCGCGGGCGCGAGGTCTACGTCGGCCTCATGACCGACGATCCCTTCGGCCCGGTCATCACCTTCGGTGCCGGCGGCACGATGATCGAGCTCGTCGCCGACCGGGCGATGGAGTTGCCGCCGCTGAACCAGTTCCTCGCGCGCCAGCTCATCGAGCGCAGCCGCGTCTTCGAGACGCTGGGACCCTGGCGCGGGGCGCCCGCGGCCGACGTGGCGGCGCTCGAGCGCGTGCTGCTGCGCGTCTCCGAGATGGTGTGCGCGCTGCCGCAGCTGCGCGAGATGGACATCAACCCCATCATCGTCGACGAAAGCGGCGTGCTCGCGGTGGACGCGCGCGTCGTCGTCGAGCACGCGCCCCAGGCGCCGGGCGCCTACAACCACCTCGCGATCCTGCCCTATCCGACGGCACACGAGCGCGAGTGGCCGATGAAGGGCGGGGGGATGTACGCGATCCGCCCCATCCGCCCCGACGACGCCGAGATGCTGCAGGCGCTGGTGCGCGGCCTCTCCGACGAGAGCCGCTACTTCCGCTTCGCGAGCACGCTCACCGAGCTGCCGGCGCGCATGCTGGCGCGCTACACGCTCATCGACTACGACCGCGAGATGGCGCTGGTGGCGGTGCATACCCCGCGCCACGCCGCCGAGGACGGCGGCAACGGCGAGCGCGAGCGCGAGCGCATCATCGGCGTCTCGCGCTTCATCACCAACCCCGACCAGACGAGCTGCGAGTTCAGCCTCGTCGTCGCCGACGACTTCAAGGGCCAGGGCCTGGGCACGCGGCTGATGCTCAGCATCATGGACGCCGCGCGTGCCAAGGGCCTGACCGAGATCGACGGCCTCATCCTCGCCAACAACCTGGCGATGCTGCGCCTGATGAAGAGCCTGGGCTTTGCCATCACGCCCTTCGTCGACGATCCGGACTTCAAGCTCGCGACCAAGGCCCTGTAGCCGCGGCAGGCCGCAGGCGCGCACGGCGAAGCGGCACGCCCTCGAGGTTCGCCTGCGCCGCCGCTATTCCCGCGCGCGCGAAGTCCGTGCCCGATGCGACGTAGGATGCTCACCTTCGACAGCCACGAGGAGCTCCCATGCAAGGCGACGCCAAGGTCCTGGACTACCTGAACCGGCAGCTCAAGAACGAGCTGACGGCCATCAACCAGTACTTCCTGCACTACCGCATGCTGAAGAACTGGGGCTTCGAGCGCATGGCCAAAGGCGAGCACGACGAGTCGATCGAGGAAATGAAGCATGCCGACCGGCTGATGGACCGCATCCTGATGCTCGAAGGCCTTCCCAACCTGCAGGACCTGGGCAAGCTGCTGATCGGAGAGAGCGCGGTCGAGATCCTGCACTGCGACCTGAAGCTCGAGCTGGCATCGCAGGCGACGCTGAAGGAGGCCATCGCACACTGCGAGAGCGTGCGCGACTACGTCTCGCGCGATCTCTTCGTCGAACTGCTCGACGACACCGAGGAACACATCGACCACCTGGAGACCCAGATCGAGCTCGTCGCCAAGCTGGGCCAGGCCAACTGGCTGCAAAGCCAGATGGGGGGCTCTTCCTGAGCGCCCATTCCTTCTCGGGAGTCTCCTTGTCGGCGTGAAGGTAATTGATAAGGATTCGCGTTAGCGATACCATGCGGGCCATCGGTTCTCGAACGGGCCTGCGCCATGATCGTCTGCCTTTGCCATCGCGTCTCGGACCGTGACATTCAGGTCGCGGTGAAAAGCGGAACGGCGTCGTTCGACGCCCTGCAGGACGACCTGCGCGTGGGGTCGGCCTGCGGCTGCTGCCAGGACGACGCGCGTAGCGTGTTCGACGCCGCCTGTGCTTGTGCGGCACGCGAACCCGCGCGCGCCGCAGCGGCCTTGGCGTACTGAGCACCCCCAGGGCCGGGGAACTGGGCCTTGCCGACCACCGCACGACCGCCTCACGGCGGCGTGGGCTGCGGCGCGGCTACGATGCCGCGATGAGCATCAAGGTCCTGTTCGGTTTTCACGCCGTCACCGTGCGTCTGAAGACGGCGCCGCAGTCGATCGTCGAACTGCACGTCGATGCGTCGCGGCGCGACGCGCGCATGCGTCAGTTCGTCGAGCGCGCGCAGGCGGCCGGCGTGCGCCTGCTGGACAGCGATGATGCGCGTCTCTCGCGCTTGGCGGGAACCGCGCGCCACCAGGGTGTCGTGGCGCGCGTCGTGCCGCTGGTGCAGCCGCATTCGCTGGACAGCGTGCTGGCGGCGCTGCCGGCGCAAGGCCGCGGCCCGGCGCTGCTGCTGGTGCTCGACGGCGTCACCGATCCGCACAACCTCGGCGCCTGCCTGCGCGTGGCCGACGGGGCCGGTGCGCACGCGGTCGTCGCACCCAGGGACCATGCTGTAGGGCTCAATGCCACCGTCGCCAAGGTGGCCAGCGGAGCCGCGGAGACCGTTCCCTACCTCATGGTCACCAATCTCGCGCGCAGCCTGGACGACATGAAGGACTACGGCCTCGAAATCGTGGGTACCAGCGACGACGCTGCGCAGACGCTCTTCGAGGCCGATCTGCGCGGGCCGCTTGCGCTGGTGCTGGGCGCCGAGGGGCGCGGCATGCGCCAGCTCACGCGCAAGCGCTGCGACCGGCTCGTGCGCATCCCCATGGCCGGCGCGGTGGAGAGCCTGAACGTCTCGGTGGCCGCCGGCGTCTGCCTCTACGAGGCGCGGCGACAGCGCCTGATTGCGGCCTGAGGCTTTAGCGCAGCACGCGCAGCGCCTCCGGGTTGACGATGTTCGTCGGCCGCTGCTCGATGAAGGCGATGACGTTGTCGAAGGCGGCGTCGAAGTACTGCTCGTAGCTGTCCTGCTCGACGAAGCCGATGTGCGGCGTGCACACCGCGTTCTCCAGGCGCAGCAGCGGATGCCCCTGCAGGATGGGTTCGGTCTCGAAGACGTCGACCGCGGCCATTCCGGGGCGGCCACGGTTGAGCGCGGAGACGAGCACCGTCTCCCCGACCAGTTCGGCGCGCGAGGTGTTGACGAAGAGCGCGGTCGGCTGCATCAGCGAGAGATCCTCGAGCGTGACGATGCCGCGCGTCGATTCCTCCAGCCGCAGGTGCAGGCTGAGCACGTCGCTGCTCTCGAACAAGTCCTGGCGGCTGGCGCACGCCCGGTGTCCGTCGGCGAGGGCGCGCGCGCGCCCGGCCTCGCTGCCCCAGACCTGCACCTGCATGCCGAAGGCGCGCCCGTAGCCCGCGACCAGGCGGCCGATGCGCCCGTAGCCCCAGATTCCCAAGGTCTTGCCGTGCAGCCGCATGCCGATGCCGAAATTGGGCGGCATCGAGGCCGCCTTCAGCCCGCTCTGCTGCCAGGCGCCGTGCTTGAGGTTGCCGATGTACTGCGGCAGCCGACGCATGGCCGCCATGATCAAGGCCCAGGTCAGCTCGGCCGTCGCCACCGGCGAGCCGCCGCCTTCGGCGACGGCGATGCCCAGGCGCGTGCAGGCCTGGACGTCGATGTGCCTGCCCACGCGCCCGGTCTGCGAGATCAGCTTCAGCCGCGGCAGCTTCTCCAGCAGCGCGCGCGGGAACTGCGTGCGGTCGCGGATCAGCACCAGCACGTCGGCGTCGCGCAGTCGCACCGAGAGCTGGCCGATCCCCTTCACCGTGTTGGTGAAGACCTTGGCGTTGTAGGGTTCCAGGCGCGCCGCGCAACGCAGCTTGCGCACGGCGTCCTGATAGTCGTCGAGGATGATGATGTTCATGGCGGGTCCGCCCGCCGATTCTGCCGCGTGCCGCCGCTGCGGCGCGGCGGCTGTTCCTATGGTTGCAAAGCCGGCAGCGGTGCCGGGGGCAGCCCGTCGACGTGGCGCTGCATCATGCGCAGCAGCAAGGCCTCGAAGTCGCGCGTGAAGCGCAGGCTGTCGAACAGCGGCGAGTCCGCGCGCGCGGCGATCAGGCGCTGCCGCAGCGCCGCGCGCCGTGCCGGGTCGCGGGCGAGTCCGGCCACTGTGCGAATGTAGTGCGGCACGTCGTCGCAGACGAGCTCCGCCATCCCGACGGCGTGGTTCAGGCTCGCGGCCACGCGCGAGGCGAAGGTGCGGCCGGCGAAGGTCACCACCGGTACGCCGGCCCAGAGCGCGTCGCTGGCCGTGGTGTGCGCGTTGCAGGGCCAGGTGTCGAGGAAGAGGTCGGCCAGCTGCATGCGCGCCATGTGGGCGGCCGGCAGCTTGCGCCTGGCCCAGACGATGCGCGCGGGGTCGATACCGCGCGCGGCGGCCTCGCGCTCGAGGTTGGCGCGCGCCTGCCCGTTCCAGTCGAGCAGCCAGAGCAGCGCCTGCGGCAGCTCCGTGAGCAGCGCGCACCAGGTGTCGAAGACCTCGGGCGAGATCTTGTAGGGCTGGTTGAAGCCGGCGAGCACGAGCGCGTCCTCGGGCAGGCCTTCCTCGATGCGTGCAGGCGGCGCGGGCAGCGCGCGCTGGCGGTCGTTGGGCTGGTAGCACGTCGGCATCTGCGCGATCCGCTCGCTGTAGAAGGCCTGGTGCGACAGGGGCGTGACCACGGGATCGCCGACGAAGTAGTCGATGAAGTCGGCGCCGGTCGTGCCCGGAAAACCGAGGAAGCTCGCCGTCACCGGCGCGGGGCGCCAGCCGAAGATCGCGAAGCGGTTGTGCGCCGTGTAGCCCTTGAGGTCGATGAGGAGGTCGCAGCCGTCGGCGCGGATGCGCTCGGCGGCCTCGCGGTCGGTGCTGCCGCGCAGGTCGACGAAGTGCTCGCACGCGGCCTCGATGCGTCGGCGCATGGCCGTGCCGTCGTCCTTGCCGTGCGAATAGAGCGTGACCTCGAAGCGCTCGCGATCGTGCTGCTCCAGCATCTCGGCCAGCAGGATGCAGGTCGCGTGCTGGTGGAAGTCCGCGGAGAGGTAGCCCACGCGCAGGCGCCGCCGTCCCGGCTGCCAGTCGCTGGCGCGCGGCGGCAGCGGCCGTGCGCGCTGCGCGAGCTGATTCGAGAGCATGCGGGCGGCCTTCAGCAGGTCGGCGGGATCGTCCTGCAAGGTGACGTGGGCGAAGGGCGCGGTGGCGAGCGCCGCGTCGTCCGGCGTCGCCTGCAGCGTCCGGGCGAGCTCCTCGAGGGCGCGCGCGGCGCCGCTCCAGTGGCAGGCGTCGCGCGCGAAGTAGGCCAGCAGCGCGCGAACGCCGAGTTCGTGCGGGCCCGCGCCCAGCGCCAGTGCGGTCTCGAAGCATTGCGTGGCCTCGGTCTTCAGCACCAGGTCGTTGAAGCACAGGCCGAGCTGGTAGTGCGAGTTGGCGTCGGTGATGTTCAGTGCCAGCGCGTTCAGGTAGGCGTCGATGGCCTCCTTGGGCTGGTGGGCATGCTGCAGCGCGCGCGCCAGCGTCGACCAGTAGTCGAATCCGCGCTCCATGTCCTCGGGCAGGCTTTGCAGGCAGTGCGCGGCGTCGCGGAAGCGCCTGCCTTCCATCAGGCAATGCGCGGTGTAGGCGCAGGCGACGGGATCGCGCGGGTTCATGTCGTAGGCGCGCGCGGCCGCTGCGGCGGCCTCGTCGCAGCGGCGCTGCGCCATCAGCGCGCGCGCCAGATTCAGCGCGATCACCGGATCGCGCGGGTCATGGCGTGCCGCGCTTTCGAAGCTGCTCGTGGCCAGGTCCCAGGCGCCGCGCTTGGCGTGCGCCTGCCCCGCCTGCCAGGCCGCGCGGGCACGCGCCTTGACGGCCGGATGAAGCGAGGAGACTGTGCCGGATTTGGCATGACGCGGGGCTTGTCGCATGGTGGCGGTCGGACTCGATGGGAGCGATCGGATGCGCCGCGCGTGCCGGTGTGCGGAGTGCGGCCTCGTCGCGACGAGTCTAGGCAGGGCAGCCCTCAAGCCATGCGCCGAACTGACCGAAAAGGACCGGCCTGTTCCTCGCCGCCCTGCCTGCCGCAGCTTGTGCGGACGCAAAGGCGAGAAAAGATCCCCCTCAAGTTCCCAATTCCGCCCGTCGATAAGCAGCCCAACGGGGCACGCGATGCGGCTCCGCGGTCCGGTTGGCCCTCCGATGGCCGAGCAGCCCAGCTGCGCGACAGAAGGTGGCCGGCGTCGGGCGCTGCAGACCAGCCGACCGGCAGCGGGCGGCGGGCCTGCGGGCTAAGGTGCGGTGGGCGATGAGCCTGCCCACCGCATTGGAGTCACGCCGGCATCGGGCCGGGTCGTCTGAAACGCGAAGGAGTGCAACATGCCTGCCATCATCAACACCAACATCGGAGCTCTGACGGCGCAGCGTAACAACGCCGCCTCGCAGAACTCGCTTTCCATTTCCATGCAGCGCCTGTCTTCGGGCCTGCGCGTCAACTCGGCCAAGGACGACGCTGCCGGCCTGGCCATCGCCGAGCGCATGACCGCGCAGATCCGCGGAATGAACGTGGCGATGCGCAACGCCAACGACGGCATCTCGATGGCGCAGACCGCCGAAGGCGCGCTCTCCAAGGTCGGCGACGCGCTGCAGCGCATGCGCGAGCTGGCCATCCAGGCGCGCAACGGCACCAACAACGGGAAGGACAAGGACTCGCTGAACAAGGAGTTCGCCGAACTGCAGAGCGAGATCAAGCGTGTTCTCGGCGGCACCGCCTTCAACGGCACCAAGATCCTGGGCGCCGATGCCGGTGCGGGCACGACTTTCGTCTTCCAGGTCGGCGCCAATACCGGGGCCGAGGACACGATCGGCGTCCGGTTCGAGGACATGACCTCGAACGCCGACATTGCGTCGATCACCGCGGCCGCCGCGAGCATCGGCAGCGGTGTCGATGCCACCGCGATCGGTTCGGTGATCGACGACATCGACGACGCCATCGACTTGATCAACGACAAGCGCGCGGTGTTCGGCGCCACGCAATCGCGCTTCGAAGCCGTGATCAGCAACTTGCAGGTGGCAGTCGAGAATCAATCCGCCGCGCGCAGCCGCATCCTGGACGCCGACTACGCCGCGGAGACGGCCAACCTGTCACGGGCGCAGATCCTGCAGCAGGCCAGTACCGCTATGATCGCGCAGGCGAACCAGCTGCCGCAGCTGGTCTTGCGGTTGCTGCAGTAAGTTCACGGCCGCGCCGGGCGCAGACCCGGCGCCGACACCCGCAGGCCGCCCCGCGTTGCGCGAGGGCGGCTTTTCGCATTCATGCGGCGTGCCGGGAGGTGCTGAGCCTGGCCACGCGGCGACAATGCGCGCCCTTGAAGGCCGCGGCTTCGCACCCATCTGCGGTCGGCGCCGTCGGCGGGCCGGCTCCACGGCGGCATGTTCGCAACCCTCATCCGATCCGCATGGACAAGCAAACCCTGTCGTTCCAGGCCGAGGTCAAGCAGATCCTGCACCTGGTCACGCATTCGCTCTACTCGAACAAGGAGATCTTCCTGCGCGAGCTGGTTTCCAATGCCTCCGACGCCTGCGACAAGCTGCGCTTCGAGGCGCTGGACCGGCCCGAGCTCTACGAGGACGCGCCCAATCTGGAGGTGCGCGTCTTCCTCGACGCCGCTGCCAGGACGCTGACCATCCGCGACAACGGCATCGGCCTGAGCGCCGACGAGGCCGTGCAGCACCTGGGCACCATCGCCAAGAGCGGCACGCGCGAGTTCATGGCGCGGCTGGAGGGCGAGCAGAAGAAGGACGCCAACCTGATCGGCCAGTTCGGCGTCGGCTTCTACTCGGGCTTCATCGTCGCCGACCGCATCACGGTCGAGAGCCGCCGCGCCGGGCTGCCGCCCGGGCAAGGCGTGCGCTGGAGCAGCGAGGGCAGCGGCGAGTTCGAGGTCGAGACCATCGAGCGCGCCGCGCGCGGCACCGACGTCATCTTGCATCTGCGCGAAGGCGAGGACGATTTCCTCTCGGCCTGGCGGCTGAAGTCCATCATCTCCAAGTATTCCGACCACATCTCGCTGCCCATCCTGATGCGCAGGACGAAATGGGACGAGGAGAAGAAGGCGCAGGTCGACACCGACGAGTGGGAGACCGTCAACAAGGCGGCGGCGCTGTGGACGCGCAGCAAGAGCGAGATCAGCGAGACCGAGTACCAGGACTTCTACAAGCAGATCAGCTACGACAGCGAGGCGCCGCTGGCCTATACGCACAACCGCGTCGAGGGCCGCACCGAATACACGCAGCTGCTGTACGTGCCGGCGAAGGCGCCCTTCGACCTCTGGAACCGCGACAAGCGCGGCGGCGTCAAGCTCTACGTCAAGCGCGTCTTCATCATGGACGACGCGGAGGCGCTGATGCCGGTGTACCTGCGCTTCGTCAAGGGCGTGATCGACTCGGCCGACCTGCCGCTCAACGTCAGCCGCGAGCTGCTGCAGGAGAGCCGCGACGTGAAGGCCATCCGCGAAGGCAGCACCAAGCGCGTGCTCTCCATGCTCGAGGACGTGGCCGAGAACCAGAAGGACAAGTACGCCGAGTTCTGGCGCCAGTTCGGCACCGTGCTGAAGGAAGGCGTGGGCGAGGACTTCGCCAACCAGGAACGCCTGGCGAAGCTGCTGCGATTCGCCTCCACGCACGCCGACGAGGGCGTGTCGCTGGCCGACTACGTTTCGCGCATGAAGGAGGGGCAGGAGGCGATCTACTTCATCACCGCCGACACCCTGGCGACGGCGAAGAACAGCCCGCAGCTCGAGATCTTCCGCAAGAAGGGCATCGAGGTCCTGCTGCTCGTCGACCGCGTCGACGAGTGGATGCTTTCGCACCTGTACGAGTTCGAGGGCAGGGCGCTGACCAGCGTCGCCAAGGGCGCCGTCGAGCTCGGCAAGCTGCAGGACGAGGAGGAAAAGAGGGCCGCCGAGACCACCGCCGAAGCCTTCAAGCCGATGCGGGAGCGGCTGAAGACGGCGCTCGAGGGGCGCGTGAAGGACGTGCGCGCGAGCACGCGACTGGTCGAGTCTCCGGCCTGCATCGTCGTCGACGAGGGCGAGATGAGCCCGCACCTGGCGCGTCTGCTCGAGCAGGCCGGGCAGCAGGCTCCCGCGACGCTGCCGGTGCTCGAGGTCAACCCCGAGCATGCGCTCGTCAAGCAGTTGCAGGACGATGCCCGTTTCGACGATCTCGCGCACCTGCTGTTCGAGCAGGCGCTGCTCGCCGAGGGCGGCAAGCTCGAGGATCCGGCCGCCTATGTCCGTCGGGTGAACCGCCTGCTCGCCGCGCCGGCGTGAGGTTTGCACCCGGGCGGCCGGCTGCCGGGGGTGCAGGCTGGGGGCGATCCCTCCCTAGAATCGGGGGGCGCAGTTGCAAGCCCTTTCCTCATGCATCCTGCGGATTCTCCGCTGCCCTTGGACGTGCTGGTCATCGACGACCACGATGTCGTGCGCCTTGGCGTGCGTCACGTGCTGGGCGACCTCGAGCGGCCCTGCACGATCCGCGAGGCTGACAACCTGCGCGACGCGCTGGCGGCGCTGCGTGCGCGGCCGGCCGACCTCGTGATGCTCGATCTGGGGCTGGGCGACGAGTTCGCGCTGGCCTCCCTGCCCCGGCTGCGCGACGCGGCGCCGGCGGTCCGCATCCTGGTGCTGAGCTCGATGCCCGAGGGCATGTACGCCGAGCGCTGCCTGCGCGCCGGCGCCGACGGCTTCGTCGCCAAGAGCGCACTCGGCGCGGAGCTGCTCGACGCGGTGCGCAGCGTGCTCGACGGGCAGATCTGGGTCAGCACGGCGCAGCGCGACGCGCTGCTGCGCCGCGCCGCCGGCCGTGCCGGTGCCGAGCTCGCGCAGCGCGAATTCTCGGTGCGCGAGCTCGAGGTGCTGCGCCTGGTGGCGGCCGGGCGCAGCACGCGCGAGATCGCCGAGCAGCTCAACCGCAGCGTGAAGACCATCGAGACGCACAAGCAGTCGCTGAAGGTGAAGCTCGACGCCGACACACCGGCGATGCTGGTGCGCAAGGCGATCGCCTACCTGGGCGATGAGCGCGGATGAGCAAGCGCGCCACCCCCTGCCGCCTTGCCGTCCTCGTGCCGCTCGCATCGCTCGCTGCGCTGGGCCCGGCCGGCGCGGCGCCGACGACGGCGGGAGACGACGAGTACGTGCACGTCGTCGCCGCCGGCGACACCTTGATCGCCCTGGGGCGGCGCTACCTTGCCGATCCGACGCAGTGGCCGCAGTTGCAGCGCGTCAACCGGGTGCGCGAGCCGCGGCGGCTGCCGATCGGCCTGGACCTGCGCATCCCGCTGCGGCTCATGCGCCTGGAGCCGGTGCCGGCGGCGCTGCTGGCGGCCAGCGGGGGCTTCAGCGGCACGGAGCCTGCGGCGGCCGGCGGGCGGACCCTCGCCACCGATGGCGAGCTCGTCACCGACGGCGACGGCAGCGTCACCCTGCGGCTCGTCGACGGCACCGAGCTGCGGCTGCGCGGCAGCAGCCGCCTGCGCCTGCAGGACTCGCACCGCCTGTCCGGAACCGGGCAGGTGCGCAGCGGCGTGCGGCTCGAGCAGGGCCGCGCGGAGGTGAAGGCTCAGCCCGCGCGTGCCGGCCAGCCGGGCTTTCGCATCCAGACGCCGCAAGGCGTGCTCGCCGTACGCGGCACCGAGTACCGGGTGACGGTCGATGCCGCGCGCACGGTCGGCGAGGTGCTCGACGGCAGCGTCTCGATGTCGGGCCACGGGGCCGTGCCGGGCGCGGCGCCGGTGCGTGGCGGCTTCGGCGCGGTCATCGATGCCGGCGGCCGCGTCACGGCGCCGCGGGCGCTGCTGGAAGCGCCGAGCCTGGCCGGGCTGCCGGCACGCCATGAGCGCCCGCTGGTGCAGTTGCAACTGCAGCCGCAGGCTGCGCTGCAGGGGCAGGCGCATGGCTGGCGCGTGCAGGTGGCGCGCGACGGGCAGTTCGACGAGTTGCTCGCCGACGTGCGCGCCGCGGCGCCCGAGCTGCGCATCGCCGGCCTGCCCGATGGCCGCTACCGGATGCGCGTACGCGCCATCGACGCCCAGGGCATGGAAGGGCGCGATGCCTCGGGCTGGCTGGAGCTCAAGGCCCGGCCCGAGCCGCCCCTGCTGCGCACGCCGCCTCAGGCGGCCGTGCTGCGCGGCAGCAGCGTCGAGCTGACGTGGACCGCAAGCCGCGAGGCCGCCCGCCACCATCTGCAGCTTGCGCGGGCCGGTGCCGCGGAGCCCTTCGCCGAGCCCATGGTGGACCTGAAGGACGTGCAGGGTCAGGGCTACCGCGTGGACGACCTGCCGCCGGGCCGCTACCTGTGGCGCGTGGGTGCGCTGCGCGCCGACGGCGATGCCGGCCCGATGGGCGACGCGCAGGCCTTCGAGCTGCGCGCGCTGCCGGCTCCGGCCGCGCCGCCGGCGAGCCGGGTGGACGAGAGCGGGGTGCGCCTGTCCTGGCCGGCGGCGCAGGCGGGCCAGCGCTTCGAGCTGCAGCTGGCACGCGATGACGCCTTCGCGCATCGGGTCGCGGAGACGATCCTCGAGGACACCCACTTCGAGCTGCCCCAGCCTGCCCCTGGACGCTACTTCGTGCGCATGCGCCGGCACGAGGCCGACGGCTACGTCGGGCCGTGGTCGCAGACCCAGTTCTTCGACGTCGCCGACTGCGTGCGCGATGCGTCGTCGGGCTGCGTGCGCACCGAAGGCGGCCTGTTGCAGCGGCCGTGACGGCGACCTGGCCGGCGGCACGGGCGGGCCGGCGGCTCGACGAAGCCGCGATCGCGCTGCTGCTGGCGCTGCTCGCCTTCGTGCTGGCTGCCGGGGGCTGGCTGTGGCGGGCGGACAGGCTCGTCTACGACACCGGGCTGCTGCTGTGGCAGAAGCCGGCGCCACCGGAGGTGCTGGTCGTCGCGATCGACGATGCCAGCATCGACGCCATCGGCCGCTGGCCCTGGCGGCGGGCCGTGCACGCGACCCTGCTCGAACGCCTGGCGGCGGCCAAGCCGCGCGCGATCGTGCTCGATCTCTTGCTGAGCGAGCCCGACCCCGACCCGCAGCAGGACCTGCTGCTCGCTGCGGCCCTGCACCGGGCATCGCCGGTGGTGATGCCGGTGGCATGGCAGTCGGTGCCGGGGCTGCCGCTGCAGATCCTGCTTCCCGTTCCCGTCCTTCGCGACGCCGTCGATCTCGGCGCCGGCGAGGCCGTCGTCGATGCCGACGGCGTGCTGCGCCACGCCTTCGTCGCGGCAGGCCCGCCTGGTCAGGCCTATCCGCACCTGGCCTTGGCTGCCCTGCGCGCGGGCGGCGAGGACATGGCGCCCTCGACCTGGCTCGAGCAAGCCGAGCATGCCGAGCAAGCCGGCCAGCCGCAGCCCCGCGGCTGGCGGCGCCAGGGGCGGCTGCTCGTGCGCTACCGCGGCCCGCCCGGGCACCTGCAGCAGGTCTCCTACGTCGACGTGCTGAGCGGGGCGGTTCCGGCCGAGGTGCTCCGCGGTCGCTATCTGCTGGTCGGGATGACGGCCCAGGGCCTGGGCGACACGCTCGCCACGCCGGTCAATGCCAGTCGCCACGCCATGCCCGGCGTCGAAGTGCTGGGCCACACGCTGGCCACGCTGCGGCAGGGTGATGCGCCGCGCCCGCTGCCGCCGTCGCTGGCGGGAGCCGTCTCGGCGCTCGCGGTGCTCGGCCTCGTGCTCGCCTTCGTGCTGGCGGGCACGCGGCCGGCGCTGCTGATCGCGCTGCTCTCCCTGCCGCTGGCCCTGGCGGTCAGCCTGGCGGCGCTCGCGCAGGGCTGGTGGTGGAGCCCGGTGCCTTTCCTCGCGGCGGCGGTGCCGGCGTACCCGCTGTGGAGCTGGCGGCGCCTGGAGCGCGGCGTGGCCGAACTCGACCGCGAGATCGACCGTCTGGCGGCCGAACCGGACGCGCTGGTGGCGGTGTCCGCGCGCACCCACGTGCGCGGGGCGGACCGGCTGGCGGTGCGGCTGGCGACGCTGCACACCGCGGCGCAAACGCTGCGCGCAGCGCGCCGCTTCCTGGCCGACGCGCTGACGGGGCTGCCCACGGCGATGCTCGTCGACGACGGCGGCGGCCGTGTGCTGCTGGCCAATCCGCTGGCGGCACGGCTGTTCGGCGAGGAGAGCGCAGAGGACATGCGGGGCCTGGACCTGGCGCGGCTGCTGGCCGAGTTCGAGTGCGAGCCGCCGCTCGACTGGCTGCGGGCGCTGGCCGAGGTGCGCCGGACGCGCCGCGGGCTGGCGGCGCAGGCGAGCCTGCCGGGCCAGGGCGACCACGTCATCCACGCCCACGGCGTCGACATGCACGGCGGCACGCGGCTGATCATCGCCATCGCCGACGTGGCGCCGATCAAGCAGGCCGAGCGCGCGCGCGACGAGCTGCTGGCCTTCGTTTCACACGACCTGCGCGCACCGGCGACCTCGATCGCGCTGCTGGCCGAACTCGAACTGGCGGGCCGCGGGCGACTCGAGGGGCGGGCGCTGATGCTGGAAATGCAGCGCCTGGCGCAGCGCACGCTGGCGCTGGCCGACGACTTCGTGCGCATCGTGCAGGCGACGCAGCGCCCGCTGCAGCCGGAGACCGTCGATGCGGGCGAACTCGCCGCCGACGCGCTGGCCGACTTCGCTCCGCAGGCGCTGGCCGCCGGCGTGGAACTGCAGCGCGTGCAGCCCTGGACGCCGTTCCCGCTGTGCGTCGACCGGGCGCTCGTGCTGCGCGCGCTCGGCAACCTGCTCTCCAACGCGATCAAGAACAGCCCGGCCGGCGCGACGGTGCGCCTGGCCCTGCTGGCGCCGGGGACCGAGGGTGCAGGCTTCGCCGTCAGCGACGAGGGCCCGGGGCTCGAGGGCGCGGCCATGCAGCGCCTGATGCAGCAGCACGAAGGCCTCGTGCCGCGAGCGCAGGACGGGGTCGGCTTCGGCCTGCTGTTCGTGCAGCGCGTGGCGCAGCGGCACGCGGGCCGCTTGCGCGTGCGCCGCGGCGAGGGTGCGCGCGGCGCGGTATTCGAGCTGCTGCTGCAGCGGCCATCGGGGAACCCCTGAGTCTCCCTCCGGTCTTGCCTTGACCCGCCGCACGCCGCCGCCGATGCCTTCTCAACCGCGCATCAGTTCGAGCTGCTCGCGCAGCTGCGTCGTCTGCTGCGACCAGTACGCGGGCGTGCCGAAGAACGCGAAGGCCGCCGGGAAGGCCGGGTCGGCCCAGCGCTGGGCCAGCCAGGCGCTGTGCCGCAGCATGCGCAGCGTGCGCAGCGGCTCGATCAGCTGCCGCTCGCGCACGTCGAAGTCGCACCACGGCAGGTAGCCTTGCAGCAATTCGGCGAACTGCGCGTCCATCGTGGCGGCGTCGCCGCTGACCAGCATCCACAGGTCCTGCACCGCCGGCCCCATGCAGGCGTCGTCCAGATCGACCAGCTGTGGTCCGCCATCGACGTCCGCGTCGCGCCAGAGGATGTTGCCGAGGTGGCAGTCGCCGTGCAGGCGCAGTTGCCGCAGCGGACCGTGGCGTTCGAAGGCCTCGGACAGGGACTGTTGGGCGCTTCGTGCCGCGGCAAGCCATGGCGCCGCCTCGTTGGTCGTGAGCCGGTCCAGCCCGAGGATGGCGTCGATCGCCGCCGCGGCGTCGCGCGCCGGATCCATGTGCAGGCGCTGGCTGAAGGCGGCGCGCCGCCCGACGGCGTGCAGGCGGCCGATGAAGCCGCCCAGGCGCTGCAGCGTGCCGGTGCGCTCGAGCTCGGGCTCGCGTCCCGCGCGCCGGGGGGTCACGGAGAACCGGTGCAGCACGCCGTCGACATGCCAATGCGCAAGCGTCGGCGGCTGCCCGAGCAGCCGCAGCGCGGGGTCGGCGCGAGCGTGCAGCGGCATCGGCGCGGCGACGGGCACCTCGGCGTCCGCCAGTTCGAGCGCAAACGCGTGCTCCTCGAGGATCTGGGCGTCGCTCCAGCGGCCGGGGCGGTAGAACTTCGTCACCACGGCGCGCCCGTCCTCGAGCATCACCTGGTGCACCCGGTTCTCATAGGAATTGAGCTGCAGCAGGCGGCCGTCGGGGCGCAAGCCGAGCGCGTCCAGCGCGTCGAGCACGCGCGCCGGAGTCAGCTCGAGGTAAGCGGCTGCGGGATTCGCGCTCAATGCCGCACCGGGGGCAGCCCCGAGGGGCGGGACGGGCGCGACGGCGGGCCTTCGGCGCCCCCTTCGTCGTCGCGCGGCGGGAAGCCGCGCAGGGCGCCGAAGTCGCTGCCGGCGAGCTCGGCGCCCCGGCTCTCGACGCCGAAGAACGAATCATGGAAGAAGCCGGAGTCCTGCCACAAGGTCTCGCGTCCCCGGCGTCGGCCGGAGAGGTCGGCGTGGCCGCGGTCGGGCGCGTACATCGGCGCCGGGGCGGCTTGCGGGCCGCGCGTCTGGCTGCCGCTTTGCGGCACCAGCAGCTGCAGTTCGGGAATCGAAGGCAAGTGATCGACCGGGCAACGAAGGTAGCGGATGCGGCAGGCGCCGAGCACCGACTGCTTGATCTGCATCGTGCGTCGCGAGCCATGGCGGTCGTTGTCGAGGTCGATCGCCGCCAGCACGCGGCCGTTGGCACTGCAGATCGCAAAGGTGACGTTGATCGCGCCGAGGAGCTGGTACCAGTAGCGCGTGCGCTGCGGATCCAGCGGCTGGCAGAAGCGAACGAGCGGCAGCTTGGAGAGCACGATGTGGTGCGGCAAGGCCTCGCGCAACTGGCGGTAGACGCGCCGCTCGTCGGTGTTGAAGACGGGCCGCGGCGCCAGTGCCCAGTCGTCGGGCAGTGCCGCTGGCTGCCTGCGGCGGCGCCCGAGCCACCACAACAGCGTCGCCGCGATCAGCAGGATCGCCGACAGTGACGCCAGCAGCCAGGGCAGCAATTCCAACATCTGGGGCGGGAGAGGCTCGCGGAACGGCTGGGTGCCGCGGCCCGCGGACGGTGCGGATGGTCGTGCCATTGTTGCAGCCCGCGCAGGCCCGGACCACCCCGTGTCCCGGTGCAAGCGGCCCCCGGCGACCCCTCGATCCGCGGGGTCCGGTGCCGCAGAGGGGTGCGCTTCTCAGCGCGGCGAGCGAGCCCTGCGGCTCGCCGACGAAGCCGCGCGTGCCACGCGCGCAAGAAGGCGCGCCTGGCGCTTCACGTCGTAGTCGATCTCCGCCGCGCGCTCGGCCAGACGCTGGTTGAGGTGCGAGAGCAGATCCTGTGGCGGCAGGTGAAGGACGGCCGTCGACTCGGCGCCTTCGAACGTGACCTGCGCGCCGGCGCTGCGGGCGAGGGCCAGCATCGCCGTGTTCTCGCGCGAGGCATGGACGAGCAGCCGATCGACGCCCCGGTTGCGCGCGTGCAGCGCGGCGTACGCGAACAGCTGCGTGCCGAAGCCGCGCCCGCGATGACGCCGCGACACCGAGACGCCGAACTCGGCCGCGGCCATGTTTGCGGCATCCGACGTGGACGGGCAGGGCGACTCGGGGTCGGGCTCCTCGAAGGCGAGGTGCGCGAAGGCCACCAGGACGAGGCGACGGCTGAAGACGCCGAACAGCAGGTCGCGCTCGAAGTCCAGACCCTCGACGTAGTGCTCGATGTGGGCGTCGGCGGCGGCGAAGCCGAAGCGCAGGAGGCGGTCCGCCTCGTCGAGCGCGAGCAGATGTGCCCGGATGCGCGGCCGGTGCTGCGGCGCCAGGGCCCGGATCGGGAGCCAGCGCGGCGCGTGTTCGGATGCCGTGGTCGCCTCCGCTGCGCGGGGGGAGTCACTCATGCGTGTCTTGCGATGGGAGCTTCGACGTTTGGTTGGTGTCCGGCGATGGTAGGCGAAAACCCAGGGGTTAACCCTTGGTCGATTGGAGGGTGCGGTCGAATTCCGACGGCGATGAATCGGTCGTGGACTGCCGAACGCGTATAGAATGGCGGGCTTTCCCCGAAATCGGCGGGGGAAACGCGCCCGAGTGGCGCCAGGGTTCGAGCGGCCGCAGAGCGACAAGCGGCACCGAGAATCGGGCGTGCACCGGGGCGCGCCGGGCGGCTCGCCCGGCCACAGCCGGACCCGCCGCGCGCGCCATCGGGCCAACCGAAGGCCGGCGGCTATTCGAGAGACCCTCATGAAGACCTTCAGCGCCAAGCCGGCCGAGGTGAGGCACGAGTGGTATGTGATTGACGCCACCGACAAGGTGCTCGGACGTGTCGCCAGCGAAGTGGCACTCCGTTTGCGCGGCAAGCACAAGGCCATCTACACGCCCCACGTCGATACCGGCGATTTCATCGTCGTCGTCAACGCCGACAAGATCCGCGTCACCGGCTCCAAGGCCACCGACAAGATCTACTACCGCCACTCCGGCTACCCCGGCGGCATCACCGCCACGCCCTTCAAGGACATGCAGGCCCGGCATCCGGGCCGCGCGCTCGAGAAGGCGGTCAAGGGCATGCTGCCCAAGGGCCCGCTGGGCTACGCGATGATCAAGAAGCTGAAGGTCTATGCCGGCGCGACGCATCCGCACGCCGCGCAGCAGCCCAAGGCGCTGGCAATCTGAGGAGCGGCTCGTGATCGGACAATGGAACTACGGCACCGGCCGCCGCAAGTCGTCGGTGGCACGCGTCTTCATCAAGAAGGGCAGCGGCCAGATCGTCGTCAACGGCAAGCCCATCGACAGCTATTTCGGGCGTCAGACCTCGATCATGATCGTCAAGCAGCCGCTGCTGCTGACGGCCAACGAGACGGCCTTCGACATCAAGGTCAACGTGCACGGCGGCGGTGAATCCGGCCAGGCCGGCGCGGTGCGGCACGGCATCACGCGCGCCCTCATCGACTACGACGCGGAGCTCAAGGGCGAGCTCGGCCGCGCCGGCTTCGTCACCCGCGACGCGCGCGAGGTCGAGCGCAAGAAGGTCGGCCTGCACGGCGCGCGCCGCCGCAAACAGTTCAGCAAGCGCTGATCCGTCGGGCTCGCCGGGTC